>WNFA01000084.1_pt1 | contig 107219 bp, 105 predicted proteins | sample 5400481 | NCBI WGS metagenome assembly WNFA01 (sample SAMN13153340, study PRJNA577476) | soil metagenome | isolation source: 120 cm saprolite under Douglas fir tree site 2 hole 1 replicate 2 | place: USA:California | collected 2015-04-18 | reverse complement strand
AAGAAAAAATCGATGATCAAGCGAAGCGCTGCATTATTCCGGCGCTGCTGCTGCAACCGCTTTTGGAGAATGCCGTGAGCCACGGAATCGCTTCGATGGAGGATGGCGGAATGATTCGCCTGCAAGCCAGCGTACGCGATGGGCGTTTGGCGATATTGGTGGAGAACGATCGCGATGAAGAAGCGCCGGTGCTAAAACGCAATGGAGTAGGACTGAAAAACGTGCGCAGCCGCCTGGAAGCGCGGTACGGAAAAGAAGCCACGTTTCGCGCCGACGCGGATGAGGACAAATTTCGCGTGACCATGTCGTTGCCGGCGGAGTTTGCCTCCGAAGAATCTACGGCAACGGAATCTGCATCAGCACAGGCAGTGCGCGCAGAAACTGCTAAAGCGGAAATTGCAGCCGCAAAATCGGGAGAGCCGCAGTGAGCAAGACCGACACGAAAAAGTTGCGGACGATCGTCGTGGATGACGAAGAACTGGCGCGGCAGGTGTTGCGCGAACTGTTGCGCGCGCATGGCGAAATCGAAGTCGTCGCGGAATGCAGAAACGGCTTGGAAGCGGTGAAAGCAGTTGCTGAACATAAGCCCGAACTGCTTTTTCTGGATGTGCAGATGCCAAAGCTGACGGGCTTCGACGTGCTGGAATTGATTGGACCGGATGTGCCGGTCATTTTCGTCACGGCCTACGATGAGTACGCGATGAAAGCGTTTGAAGTGCACGCGGTGGATTATTTGTTGAAGCCTTTAGGGAAAGACCGGCTTGCCGCGGCTCTGCAACGCGTGAAAAAACGCGATGCGGAGAAGCTTCCGCCGGCTGCGGAGTTGGCCGCAGCAGCGCGGCCCGCAGGGCAATTCGCGGAGCGACTGGTGGTGAGAGACGGAACGCGCGTGACGCTGATTCCGGTAGGCAAACTCGACTACGCCGAAGCGCAAGATGACTACGTGTCGCTGGCGAGCGAAGGCAAAAAACATTTGAAGCAGCAGACGATTGCCAGCCTGGAAGCGGCGCTCGATCCGAAGTCATTTGTGCGCATTCACCGGTCGTATGTGGTGAACCTGGAACGCGTGGCGCGCATCGAGCCGTACGGCAAAGAAAGCCGCATCGCGATTTTGTCGAATGGAGCAAAGCTGCCGGTCAGCCGTGCCGGGTATGCGAGGTTGCAGGTGCTGCTGGATGAGCGGCGATAGCCGCTATGCATGTCACGATGTATTTTGCGGGCGAATGATTTCCAAAAGGCGCTTTCAGATTGCGCTGTTCATTGCCGCGGCATTGACGGCCGGGTGCGAGGCGCAAAATCAACCGCCGACACCGAGTCTGGCTGCGAACGCGGCGCCGAGAAAAATCGACGAATGGATCGGCCGGTGGAACGGGCCCGGAAGGAACTTATCTGGAAATCTCGAAAAGTGGCGACACCTACGAAATCCAGATCAAGGATTTGGACAAGGTGCAAACTTACCGAGGAACCGCGACGAGCGACGGTATTTCATTCGAGAGAAACGGAAGGCCGAGACCATTCGTTCAGGAAACGGCGAGCAGACAGGAATGAAGTGGCTGCTCGACAAGAAAAATTGTTTGGTGACCCGGTACGGGGAAGGATATTGCCGGGGCTAATAAAATTCTTGCTTGGACCTGCGCGCAAATAGAGAAGTGATTTATTTCGCGGCGCGAATGGAAGAAATCTCGAAGACCGTGTATTCGCCGCGCTCCATGCCGGTATGATGCGCGAGCGCTCCCTCGGCGCGAACGCTCTGGTCTTTCAGCTTTTCCAATTCTTCGAATGGACCAGTGACTTCAACGGAGCGCACCTTCTTCCCTTCCAGCGTGATTCTGTGCTTGAACTCGACTGACCAGCCTGAAGTCTCGCCGCCGATGGCCATGACACGAGTAAGCTTGCCGGTGATGGTGATTTTTTTCGGTGCAGGAGCTTCCTGCGGCAGAGCCTGCGTCGAAACGAAAGCGAGTGCCAGAACACAAAATAGGAGTCGAATGGTTCGCATGGCGCGTTCCTTTCCAGCAGCTCCAGCAGTAGCACTTGGATTCTACCCGGTAGCGAAGAAGTGGTGCTAGCGTTTGGTTCCTCCTCGATAAGAGAGAAGCTCAGTGCGCTACTTTCGGCCCTATTTGGTCTTACGGATCGCAACTCTGCTCCGTTACATTTATTCTTATAAACAAAAAAAATGAACGCGCCGGGTGAACCTGGTCACCTCTTCGACCATTCGACCATTTCGGTTACGCCGTCTTTGCCCATCCCGCTGAAGATCAGCGGGACTAGGAGCCGGATGAGGGGGAGTGCTGAGCGGGCCCGGAGGGTGGATAGACGAGGACGACGAGCTTGGAAGATTCGTCGGCGGATTTGGTTTTGCCCAGGCCGATGGTTTTGACGCGCTTATCGTCCAACTTATAATTCTGCGTCAGATAGTCGCGAACAACTTTTGCACGAGCCTCAGTGAGCAGCCGTAGCTTGTCGCTATCGCCCTTTTCGTCCGAGCAGGCGATAACGCTGAGACCAAACTGATTTTCCTGGAGATACTTTCCGACCTCATCGAAGGCCCTTTTATTCTTCAGTTTTGCGTTATCAGGCTTATCGAAGATTTCTTTGGTGTCGTAAGCGAATTCCTTGGCGGGCTTCCGATTTGGCAGGCGGGAGATGGAGTGCTGCGTCAATTCGTTGCTGTCGTGGTATCCACGCTTTTCAAAGAAGCCGCGAAGGAGGAAATTGTGCTGGAGGGCATCCATGTTGTCGCGGAAGGCGGTGAGGCCTTGGTGGGCTTCGTTGCTGAGGGCACGCGTCTCTTCAGTGACGTCCTTGGGCGTTTCGCTGGCGATGGTGTCGTAGTTCTCGACCGGTTCTGCCTTGGGCGAACCGAAAGAAATTTCCACGTACTTGTCACCCAGAAGCCCTTCCGTCTTAATGGAAGCACGGGAATCTTTCTTGATGATGTTGCGGGTTGGACTGCGCAGATTCATTACCACAGTCACCTTGCCATCTGGTCGCGACGGCAGATCGATCTCCTTGACTGTTCCCTGATGAATTCCGCCGATGCGGACCTCAGCACCATTGTTAAGACCGCCGACGTTCTGGAAATCAGCCTTCAGGCGGTAGGTGGAACTGAAAAGGAAGTCCTTATCGCCGATCAGGAAAATACCGGTGGAGAGAAACAACAAGGCCATGACAACCAGGACGCCAACTCGAAATGCCGTAGACATAGGTCTTCCCCTAAGAGCCGTGCAAAAATTGCATGACAAACGGGTCGCGGCTCTTTTGCAAATCCGCAAAAGTTCCTTCGATTAGAATTTCGCCGTCGCGCAGCAAGGCCAGGCGGTCAGAAACGGCGCGCGCGCCATGAATGTCATGAGTCACAACGACCGAGGCCATGTGACGCTCTTTCTGCAAGCGTAAAATTAAGTCGTCGGTTTCCGCGGCGGTGATGGGATCGAGGCCGGCAGTCGGTTCATCAAATAGCAGGATTTCGGGCTCCAAAGCCAGGGCGCGCGCCAAGCCGACGCGTTTTTGCATTCCGCCAGAGAGTTCGGCGGGGAGTTTGTGCGCGTCCTTTTCCATGCCTACGCGTGCGAGAAGCTCGCGCACGCGCTTGTTTCGCTGGTCGTTGGACATCTTCGAATGGCGGCGCAAAGGAAAAGCGACGTTTTCCTCGACGGTCAGTGAATCGTAAAGTGCAGCCTGCTGGAATAAAAAGCCGACTTTCTTGCGTACCTCGTTTAGTTCTTTGAGCGGCAGGTTGGTCACTTCTTCTCCGTTCACTTGAATCGAACCTGAATCAGGCTGGTGCAAGCCAATAAGCAATTTGAGCAAGACGCTTTTACCGGTGCCGCTACGTCCCAGGACGGAGAGCGTTTCTCCTTGCGCGACTTCCAGGTTGATGCCTTTCAGGACAGTCTGCTTGCCGAAGGACTTGGTGAGTGATTCCACATGAATCGGCGGCGCCTTTGGGGCGCCGTTCGCTTGTTTGCTGCTGGTCTCGGGCGGTTGTTTGCTCAACGTTTGTCTGCTGACCATTGCGCGCCTCTCAGGAAAAAAATACGAGAATCAAGCGAACCAGCAACACATCGGCCAGGATGATAAAGAGCGAAGCCAGGACCACGGAATTTGTTGCAGCGCGCTCAACGCCTTCAGTGCCGCCACTGGCATGCATTCCCTGGAAACAAGAAATCACGCCGATGATCAATCCGAACACGGCGGTCTTCAGGGTTGCCGGGAGGAAGTCGTTGAAGGTGACATCCTTGAAACCGTCATGGATGAAGAGCTGTAATGAGATCGGTTCTGCCGCGGTGTTCGCGACCCAGCCCATCACGATGCCGCAGAAATCCGAGACTAGAGTGAGCAGCGGTAGCATCAACATGCATGCCAGGACGCGCGTCGCGACCAAAAATTTGTACGGGTTTACGGCGGAGGCCTCCATAGCATCGATTTGCTCAGTGACCTTCATCGCACCCAGTTCGGCGCCGATGCCTGCGGCTGCGCGGCCACTGACGACCAGCGCTGTAATGATGGGGCCGCTTTCCTTGACGATCGAGAAAACGACGACGGCGGGCAGAAGAGATTTTGCACCGAAGCGGATAAGACTGTCGCGCGTGGAGAGGGTAAGGACGATGCCAGTCGCAGCTCCAGCGATGGCCACAAGCGGCAGCGACTTCGAACCGAGTTCATCGAATTGACGAACAAACTCTCGGAGTTCGTAGGGCGGAGCGAAGGCTGCCCAAATCCACCGCGCACAAAAGATGCTGAGATTACCGAACCATTCGAAGAATTGGACGACGAGATCTCGTGTGACGGAGAGAGTTCCCGGGCCGTCGATGTTCGCAGAGTTGGCCATCGTCAGAACGAATGAAAGAGCGTGCTCCACTGGCAAAGCCAGTGTTCACACTAAATTTTCGTGCCTCCGCCCTATTATTAAGAGCAAGAACCATTCCAGCAGACCGCTTCGCATTGTCCTTGCATTCAAGGGGATAGCGGCGCCTACAGAGTTTCCTGCAGAGCAAGGATTGCGAAATCATGGACGGCAAGGGGTACTAGGCCGGAGCTTGCGTCATATAGAGGCGGGTGCGGTTTTGCAGGTCGTTTGCTTAATTACCGTTCAAGGGAAGTACGTTTACGATAAACGCTTCGCGATGATCAGAGTGATGTCGTCATGTTGCTCGTGGGGCGAGAAGGCGCGGACGTCGGCGACTATGGAGGTGAGCAGGGAGTGCGGAGGGTGATGGCGGTGGCGGCGGAGGGATTCTACCAGGCGGTCTTCGCCGAATTCTTCGTCACAGTGGTCCATAGATTCAGTGACGCCGTCGGTATAAAGCGCCAGCAGATCGCCGCGACGGAGAGAGGATTCGCCGACGGCACACTCCCAAGTTTTGAAGATGCCGAGAACGGTGGAAGTGGACTCGAGGCGATCGAGTGAACCGTCGCTACGCAGAAGCAAAGCGCAGAGATGGCCGCAGTTGACGTAGCGCAGATATCCCGACGAATCATCGTAATCACAGAAAAACAATGTGGCGAAGCCGCCGTCGGGCGTATTGTCGCAAAAGAGCCGGTTTACCTTTTGCAGCAAGCGTTGCGGTTGTTCCAGCGCGAGGGCGAACTGGCTGCGCAGATTAGCTTGCAAATTAGCCATGAGAAGCGCGGCGGCGATTCCCTTTCCTGCTACGTCGGCGATAACGAAGCCGAGACGGTCCGGGCCGAGACTGAGGAAGTCATAGTAATCGCCGCCGATGGCGCGCGCGGGGATGCAGGCTCCGGCGTATTCGAGAGATTTGAGCGCAGGTTGCGACTGCGGAAATAGTCGGGATTGGACTTGCGTGGCGATCACCAGCTCCTGGGCGGCGCGGTGTTCGGCTGCGAGTTTTTCCGCGGCGATGCGGCGCTGGGATTCGATGGCGTGCGTAACTTCGTCGAAGCTGACCAGCGAAAATATATTGCCGTCGATGTCGCGGAAGCGTACGAAGACACCGCCCCAGACTGGAGAGTCTTGTGCGGCGTGCCCGTCGGATTGCGTTGCTGGCGGAATTTCGCGCGGGCGGTTGTAGGTAATGCGTTTCAGCCGCGGAGTGCCGACAAAACGAACACCGTTTTTGGACCATTCGCTGAATTTCGCGGCGACGTCGGACGTGACTAAAACGACTTGCGTGGCGCGACCGATGAGTTTGTATTCGGGCGCGTGCGTACCGGGCGCGACCAGCGTGAGCATGGTGGTGCTGTCTGGCGGGGAGACGGCTACCCAACGGTCGCCGGACTGCAGGCGGGTGTCAATGACCAGGTTGAAGCCGAGTTGATCAACGTAGAAGCGCAGGCTGCGGTCGAGATCGTGTACGAAAATGCGGATGGCGTGAATGCTGAGGAAGGGATTGGCGGGAGTTGGTTGGGCCGTGGCCATGTGCCGAATTATAAGGCCGAAACAGGCCGGTTAGCAGTGCGCGAATCCTCGTCAGCTTTTTGAGCGTGGAAGGAAAGAAAAGGATTAACGCAGAGGCGCTGAGGTGGCAGAGAAAAGCGAGACGCCCGCATCCCCGCGAGGTACAGGGCGAGCAGAAGGCGGCGGTGACATTACGGGCCGCGATGCGATGCGCGGTACCGCATACAGACTGAAGTCTGTGCTACTGGAGGCGGCGGACCCAGATGCGGGAAGTGGCGGGTTTGCCGAGGTGCAGTGTGCGGTTGGAGGAGCGGAGGGTGAGAGTTTCATCGTACTCGCGGCGGGCGACGGAGAGTTGCGTGCCGGGGTGGAGATGCAGGTTGTCGAGGAATTCCAGGAATTTACCATCTTTTTCGTAGACGCAGACGATTTCGGCGCGCTCGTTAGCTTGCAGATCGGAGAGCAGCACGGCGCCTTGCTTGCGGAGTTGCGTGACGCCGCCTCTTAGCGGGAGGCCGTGGGGACAGGATTTTTTGTCGGCGAAACGTTTGAGGAGGAGCGCTTCGATTTCTGGAGAGATGGCGTGTTCGAGGCGTTCGGCCTCATCATGGGCTTTGGACCAGGGAATGCCGATGACGTCAGTGAGCAGCATCTCGGCCAGCTGATGGCGGAGGGCCATGTGTTCTGCTACGGCGCGGCCTTTGCGGGTGAGGTCGATGTGACCATTGCGGGCTACGGAGACTAAATCGTCGCGGCGCAAGCGTTTGAGGGCGGCGGTAACGGCGGGAGGAGTTACGGAGAGTTCCTCGGCGAGACGCGCGCTGATGGGCGGCTGGCCCTCTTCGAGGAGTTCCCATATGGCTTTGAGGTAGTCTTCCTGGGAGACGCTGGTTTTTGTGCGCATGTGTTGAGTGTATCCGCGATTCCAGAAAAATACGCGTTCCCGGATAAATTCTGAGGCAAAAAGGCCCGACCGTTGTCGTTGTAGCGGCGGATTTCAGTCCGCCATCTTTCCGAAGCCCGGCATTACGAAAGAAGAGAACTGCACCGGTCTGAAGACCCTGCCTGCGGCAGACAGGCGGCTGCCATAAATACCACCGACAGCTGCTCCCTCTACGCGCCATCGCGGAGACGCGTGGTCAATGATTCTATTCTAGTTCGAATGTCTTCGAAAATTCTTTGGTAAACGACGGGGTCGGAGCCGTAGGGATCTTCTACCGGCCAGTCTTCGACTTTGCGCCATTCACTGCGCGGGAAGGCGCGTTGTTTGGGATAGCCGCTCATGTTGATCACTAAATCGGCGGAAGCCCATTCATCTTTGCTGATCGCATTCGAAATTAAATTTTCCACGGGATAACCGTTGCTCTGCAGCGTTGCGATGGTTTCCTCTTGCACCACTCCCAGCGGCGTCAGTCCAGCACTGCTGCAATCGAAAATATGCGAGGAGTCGCGCTGGGCGATGGATTCGGCCATAGGGCTGCGGCAGGAATTGCCGATGCAGATGAAGAGGACGCGACGCTTTCGCTGGTTGTTGGCTTGCGCGGGCTGGTTGGTGGAGGCCATTATTTTTGTAAGTTGAGTGTGATTTTTTATTAGCGCGATTTTCTTTCGGGAGAATGCGCGCGCGTCGGTGCGGAACCGTTTTTGATCAGGCCGATGAAATGTTGATGGACGGTGGAATCGCTAGTCAACTCGGGATGGAAGGTTGCCGCAAGGATGTTTCCCTTTTGTACGAGCGACGGCTTGCCAGCGAATTCTGCAAGCACTTCTACGCCCGGGCCCACACTTTCTATGATCGGTGCGCGGATGAAGACCATTTCCATCGGCTCGGATTTTAGCTTGGAATTGCCAAAGGAAACTTCACTGGCTAGTTGCCGACCGTAGCCGTTTCTCAAGATGGTCATATCGAGGAGCCCGAGGGAATCTTGCGCGGGATTATTCACGCGAGCGGCTAGCAGGATTGCTCCAGCGCAGGTGCCGAACACCGGCCGCTTCTTAGCGGCGAATTTCTTAATTTCCTCGCCGAGGCCCTCTTCTTGCAGGAATTGCAATTGCGTTGTGGATTCCCCGCCGGGAAGAATTAGCGCATGGCATTGTTGCAGGTCTGCTATCGTGCGGACTTCTGTCGTTTCAGCGCCGAGGGAATGAAGCATGGCAGCGTGCGCGGCGAAGTCGCCTTGTATGGCGAGGATTCCGATATTGGGTTTGGTCACGATTGAAATTGGTTCCGCGATTCGGCTTGTAAGTAGCAGCACGGATCTAAAGTACCCTGCCTGCGACAGGCAAGCGGCCGCTACAACTGCCAATCAAATGCCGTCTGCCAACGGGTCGCGCGCAAAACCTGCAGCGACGCAAAGCAGCTACACAAACTTACCAGCCGCGCGTGGACAGGAGATCTTTCTGCTCCATCTGGCGGACGTCGAGGCCGGGCATGGCTTCGCCCAGTTCTTCGCTGGCTTCAAGCACGGCTTTGGCGTCTTCGAAATGCGTCGTGGCTTTCACAATGGCTTTGGCACGGGCTTCGGGATCGCTGGACTTAAAAATACCTGAGCCTACGAAGACAGCTTCCGCGCCCAGGCTGCGGACTAGCGCTGCGTCCGCGGGTGTAGCGATTCCGCCTGCAGAAAAATTCGGCACCGGGAGTTTGCCAGTTTTTGCGATCTGGCGGATGAGGTCCAGCGGCGCACCGAGTTCTTTTGCTTCGCGCATCAGTTCGTCGTCGCGCATGGTGCTGAGTTTTTTCATTTGGCTAACGATGGTGCGCATGTGCCGAACGGCTTCGACCACGTTGCCGGAACCGGCTTCGCCCTTGGTGCGAATCATAGCCGCGCCTTCGCCGATACGGCGAAGCGCTTCACCGAGATTGCGCGCGCCACAGACGAATGGAATGCGATAGTCATGCTTCCAGATGTGATTTTCTTCGTCGGCTGGCGTGAGCACTTCGCTTTCGTCGATGAAATCTACTTCGAGGGCTTGCAGAACTTCAGCTTCGGCGAAGTGGCCGATGCGCACTTTGGCCATCACCGGAATCGTGACGGTGTGCATGATTTCGCGAATGACTTTAATGCTGGCCATGCGCGCGACGCCGCCTTCTTTGCGGATGTCGGAGGGCACGCGTTCCAGGGCCATGACCGCGCTGGCGCCAGCTTTTTCGGCGATGCGGGCTTGTTCGGCGTTGGTGACGTCCATGATGACGCCACCTTTTAACATTTCAGCCAGGCCAACCTTTACGCGCCAGTCGTTGCCCGGAGTGGATGGCGCGCCGTTTGTGTGGGCGCTGCCGTTGGTTTTTTTGTTTGCCATGATGCTCTCCTCGAACGCGAATCTTTCTTCGGGTGCCGCACCCTTCGTCTTTAAGGGTGCGGGTTTTACGACGGTTAGAACTCTACCGCTCGCGCTCCCGACGCTCATAAAACTGGCGCCACCGCCACGGGTAACGCAACTACTATGAAGCGGCCGCGACCTCTTGCCAGTAGATTTCCTTGTGCGTCGTGGATTTCTCCAATACGAAAACGGTTACGGCCTTTTTCATCTTCTTGCCAGCCGGACACGCTAATTTCGGCGTCCACGGGTACTGGCTTGCGATATTCGATGTTCAGTTCGGCGGTGACCGCGCGCTCGTCGGAAAGTTTGGAAATCTTCCCCATGGCTTCATCGAGCAGAATGGCGATGATGCCGCCATGCGCGAAACCCGCTCCACCGCCGTAGCGTGGGCCCAGCGTAAATTTTCCGGTGACCCGGCGCGCATCCCGGTCCAGTTCGAACGTCAGCTTCATGCCGGAATCGTTGGCGCCACCACAGCCGAAGCAGTGGTTGGCGGGATTAGGTTCAAGCATAAGTTTCGCGCACATTGTTCTAGATTTCAGACCAGCGCCACGCGGCTGCGTTCGGCTCTGCGAACGCCGCGCTGACGCTTGCGCATTTCTATCCGCAGAAGATCAGCGAGCGTGGCAGCGCCGCGCGCCAATTCTTTTTCGTTCAGGTTCGCGAAGCCCAGGCGCAGCGTATTCGGCAGATGCGATTGCACATAGAAATAGCGGCCAGGAGCGAAGAGCAGCCCGCGCTCTTTGGCATGGATCAAGAGTTCGCTGGCGTCGAAGCCCGGCGGAAGCTCCAACCACAGGCACATACCGCCTTCAGGCCGCGTCCAGCGGGTTTCCTCCGGCATGTGTTTGCGAAGCGCTTCATCGAGCGCGGTCAAACGCGTGGCATAAAGTTTGCGCATCTTCGACAGATGCTTTGCAAAATAGCCGCGGCGCAGAAATTCCGCGAGTGTGGCTTGGGCCAGTTGATCGGTATGCAGATCGGTAGTTTGTTTGACTAAACGAAGCCGCTCGATGGCCGCGGCGGCAGCTACGATCCACCCCACGCGCAGGCCGGGGAATGCCACTTTCGAAAAACTGTCGATGTGAATGACCAGATTCGAACGATCCATCTGCTTGAGCGAAGGAATGCGTTCTTCGCGGGCATGCAGGCGCGCATAAATGTGATCTTCGACGACCGGCACTTGATGACGCGAAGCGAGTTCAAGGAGCTTGCGGCGCGAAGCAAGTGGCATGGAGGTGCCAGTCGGATTGTGAAAATCTGGAGTCAGCACGATGAGCTTGACGCGATTGGCGGCGAGCGTGGCTTCGAGAGCTTCGACATCAACACCAAGCGGCTTGCCGGGCTCGGCGTGAGTGTTGACGGGCACTCCGAGACAGCGTGCGCGCGCGCCATTGAAAATTGCGCCAGCGCCGGGATAAGTTGGATTTTCCAAGACCACGCAGTCGCCGGGGCGAACAAAAGCTTTGCTGATCAGATCAAGAGCCTGCTGGCAGCCGTCGGTGATCAAGAGGTTTTCGTCTTTGGCGGCAATGCCATCGCTGCTCAAGAGCTCCAGTAGCGCTTCCTTGAGCGGAGCGTAGCCGTCTGAAGAGCCGAGATTGAGCACGTCGGTGGCTTCGCGGCGCAGCACGGTGTTGACGCAAATTTGTAATTCTTCCACCGGAAAATAATCGACCGCGGGGCGAGCCATGACGAACGAAAGCGCGTCTTCCGGCGCACTAGCGGTCAGGCGGCTGAGAATTTCATCGCCGCGTTCGTCGGCAAAAAGCAATTCCCAGCGCAAGCCGTTTCCATTGTTGTTGCCAAGCATCGGCGGAGGCGGCGGGGTTAATTTCAGGCCATTGCCATTGCCTTGAATGAAGGTGCCGCGGCCGACGTGGCCTTGAATCAATCCTTCGGACTCTAGTTCAGCGTAGGCGTTAGCGACAGTTGTGCGATGGACGCCGAGGACGGTAGCGAGCTCGCGGCTGGCCGGAATGCGGTCGCCAGGGCGAAGATCGCCGGCGTGTACCAGCGCACGGAGCTGGTCGCGCAACTGGATATAGAGCGGAACGTGACTTTCGGGTTGGAGATGTACGGGCAGCATTGTCTCTCCCAAAAAGCCAATTGTAGCAGATATTGGACCGGCGCAAGAGCCAATTTGTCTTGTCGCGTTTTTTGGCGGAATCTGGCGCAAGAGCCTGCGCGACGATGCCACTAATTTTCGTGCGAATCCGGATCTGTGGCGGGAACGGGCGCGGTGTCGGATTCGGGGTCTTCGGTCTTCTGCCCTGCCCTGAGTGGCAGGGCGCAGAGCTGCGTGAAATCGCCCTCGTTGCACTGATAGATTGCGGTCAGCGGTAGATCTTCTTTCCGCAGGATGTAATCGCCGCTGGACATATCGTCGGATTGATCGACGGAGGTAGTCACAAAATAATTGCCCGGCAAGGCGCGGACGCGGAACTGGAGGGAGGAGGGTTCATAGTTGGCGAAACTGAAACAGCGGCCGATGCAGGCTCGCTCAATCGAATGATAGATGAATTGAATGCGCCAATCGTCGGGCGGATTAGCCACGGCTACCGCTCGTGTTCCTACCGGCAGACCGTGCACAACGGTTCGAGCGCTGGCTTCCATGCGATCGAGTTTGCCGGTGTCCTGATAAAGAAAAAGAAAAAACAGCAGCGCCCAGAGAACACTGCCGTGGGTGGACCAACGCGGCAAACGAAGCGAAGCAAGAACCAGCAAACCTAAGACAGCGGTTACCAGCGTCAGGCGCGAAACCAGCAAACCGATCCATCCTGCGTACAACCCAACACGAAAATTTTCCGGTAGGCAGACAGTGACGATGACCGCTAGAAGGTAGATCTCGATTGCGAGACGAAGAATCGGTGACGGCTTTTTGGCGCGGAAAATCCAATGGTAAATCGCGGCGAGCGCGCAAACAATTCCCCACGCCAAGGCTATCCAGGAAAGAAGCACGTAGCGGTGGCCGAAGAGATTGAGTTGGTCCTGGCCGAGGAGCTGAAGAAATCCTTCGGAACGCCAAGTGGCTGCAAGTGCGTCATGGCCTGCGAAGTAAAATCGCATTGAGACCGCGGAAATGGTGCCCATCGCCGGAGGAACAAGGCGCGTCCAGCGCGGCAACAGCCGCCACAATGAAACGTAAAATGCGATCGCCACGAACAAAACGAAACCGATGGGATGGGCGAGCAGACCTATCGCAGCGAGCGCGCCGGCGCACAACCAGTTCCCGGCTCCGCCACGCCATGCCGCAGCCAGGGCCAAGAAAGCAAAGCCGATGGAAAGATAGTAGTTCATAAAGCCCATGTGAAAGGCGTAGCCATAGGACAGGACAAATAGAAATGGCGTGAGCTTCCAGGGCGGATTGCCGGATACTCCTGCGAGAAAAGAAAAACACCCCCAGAAAAACACCAGTACCGCGAAGGACACGACAATTTTTTCGGCGGCGACCAAGCCAACCACATTCCCCACTTTTAGCAGAAGCAGATCGAAAAGAATGTTGCTCCACTGGCGCGCAATGGTTAGTCCGGGGATTTGGTGATGTTCGATCAATTGAGCGAGCCAGGCGTTATAGACATGGCTGCCTAGATCGCCGGCCTGCATGCGGGAATGCCAAAAGCATGGAACGACAAGCAGCGCGGAGACCAGTACGACGGCAAAAATATTCTCGCGAAGAAAGCTTAAAGCAGTTCGCATGGCAAATGAAGATGAGCGGCTGTCAGAAAACTTAGGCGGCATTCGGTGGGAACTCCGCGAGCATTTTACATGGAGAAGCGGCAATCACGGAGCAAAGCGGCCGTAGCGACCAGACGGTCCGCTCTTGGCAGAGCTTTATGCAAGGGTTGAAGCCTTCTAGAAATTGAATTTAGCGGATGGCGTTGTGATTTTCGCCGAGGCGCTTAAGGCGCTCGCGCAGACGGCGCTGCAGCACGCTGGGAGTATTCGGATTGAAAGCCACCAGGTACCAGAGCGGCTGGCTGCGGTCTTTGCTCAAATAGGTGAGTGTGGTGGCGTCGGCGTTGGGATGGCGAGCAACATTTTCGCGGATAGCGCCATAGGGATGGCGGCCGAGTTTTTGCAAAGTTTTTGCGTTGGAGCGGGGATGCTCGCTGATCAGGCGCAGCAGATAATAATCCGTTTCGGGGGCCTGCTTGACGAGCTTTTCCAGCATCTCCGGCTTGGCGTCGGCGCTGAGAACCAGGCCAATCTTTTCGTCCCACGCGGTGTTGATTTGATTGAGTTCGCGAGTGCGCGCGTGAATCAGCTCTTCGAGCGAGCGGCGCTCCTGTTGAGCGCGGGCCAGCGGTAAATCAGTGCCTTCGAGTGAATCGAGCACGCGCAAAAGGTGCTGGCGTTCGCCAAAAACAATTTGCGAAGTGCGCGTATTGGTGGCTTTCTCTTTTTCCTTGTGCTGAACCAGATCCGAACGTCGCATGTCACGCTGCTCCAGCCCGCTGCTCCCAAGAATCGCGAAACGGGCAAATACCTGACGAAAGGTGCAAAAAATCCGTGGGACTGAGAAAAATCTTCGGGCGAGAGTGATTATGTTCCGCGGAGGCGGTAGGGTAAAGTTTAGAGGAGTGACGTTGTGCCCGATGCGGCACGGCCTGCATTTAGCGCTGCGCGATACAGCGTATGCGGTAGAGCGCGAGGGGACGGAAAGATGTCCGCATTTACAGAGCACCAGGACGAATTAGAGCACTACGAACAGATGTTGGGTAAAGAGCGCGGGCGGCTAGCGGTGGGATTGGACCGACTGACGAATGCGCTGGTGCTGGTTGGGCAGCACGGTGTTTATTGCACGAGCCAGCGGAATCCGACTCTGCCGGCGATGGATGTTCGGATGATTACCCAGGAACTGGTACACGCGAAGGAGTTGGTGCAATCGGTGATGGAGGAGATTCGGTTGGCGCGAGGCGCGGAGTAGCTGATGGCTTGAATTGTGCGCACGTCGTAAATCGAAGAGAGATTCCTCACTGCGCTTCGCTCCGCTCGGAATGAGCAAATATTTTTCGAACTCGTGATTATTTTTCTACGAGGAAGGGGTTGCTTTGGCGTTCTTCGCCGATGGTGGTGGTGAGACCGTGGCCGGGATAGACGACGGTGTTGTCTGGCAGTGCGAGAAGTTTGTGGACCAGCGAGTCCATCATTTTTTCCATGGAGCCGCCCCACAGGTCGGTGCGGCCTATGCTTCCGGCAAAAAGCGTGTCTCCGGCGAAGAGTTGCGGCGCGGCGACGGTAACTTTTCCTGAATCGGCGGGAAGGAAAATACAAGAACTGCCGGGGGTGTGTCCGGGAGTGTGAATGACCTGCGCTTGCAGGTTGCCCCACTGCAACTTGTCGCCTTCGCGTAAGAACTGGTGGACTTCGGTAAGCGGCGGCGGCTCGACGCCGAGGAATGCGGCTTGCATGTCCATGGCCTGATAGAGCGGAACATCGTCGCGATGCATCAAAACGGGAGCGCCGGTGTAATCGTGGAGTTTCTTGAGGCCACCGACGTGGTCGATATGCGCATGAGTACTGACGATGACTTTCACGGTGAGTTTGTGGCGGCCGAGCAGATCCATGATGCGATGAATTTCGTCGCCGGGATCGAGCACCAGCGCTTCGCGCGTGACGGGGTCGGCGATAATGGAGCAGTTGCACTGGAGTAAACCGACCGGCATCGTGAAGTGAAGAAAGTTTTGCGGGGTTTGCGGATTCTTGGACGGAGGCGCGTTCGCCATACCTGTCAGTATAGCATTCACCGGAACAGCGCTCGCCGTTCGGCCAAAGCCTCCGAAGGTCGACTGCGTTGTTCCGCGAAGCCTGCATGCGCGTTTGCTACACTTGAAATAGAGGAAACGATGAGCAATGCAGCGACAAAAACGGTGATCGACACGCCTTTGTTGGATGTTCACAGAAAGGCCGGCGCAGCCATTGCAACGTGGTTCGGCTGCGCGCTGCCGGATGACTTTGGCGACTGGCTGGCGGAATACCGAGCAGCGCGAGAGAGCGTTGCGCTGATCGACAAAAATTATCGCGCGTACTTGGGTTTCACGGGACCTGACCGGGTGCGCTATCTGAATGCGATTCTGACCAACAACATTAAGGATCTGGCGCCAGGCAATGGGATTGTGTCGCTGTTTCTGAATCCGCAAGGACGGATTCAAGCGGAGATCGAGACCTACGCGATGCCCGACCGTCTTTTTTGTGTTTCGTACGCCATGATTCGCGACACGCTGGTTCCGGCTCTCGACAAATTCATCATCATGGATGACGTTACCCTCACAGACCAGACCGAACTGGTCGGAACGCTGGCGCTGGAAGGGCCGAAGGCTGCTGCCGTTGTGAAAAACCTCACGGCGATTGACTTGGCGGAGTTGCAGGAGTTGTCGTTTGTTGAAGCTTCGGTCGCGGGAATTTCGTGCAGAGTGACCAAGCGGTCGCCGGACGGAGTCGCGGGAGCGGAATTTCTTACGAAGCGTGGAGACTTGCCGCAGCTGTGGGAGATTTTGCGCAATGCAGTTGAAAAAGCTGGAGGGCGCGCAATGGGCTACAAGGCGCTCAGTGCTTTGCGACTGGAGCAAGGTATTCCGTGGTTTGCGTACGACTTCGGCGACAAGCAAATTCCGCACGAAGCGGGCCTGGAACATTCGCATATCAGCTACACGAAAGGCTGCTACACCGGGCAGGAAATTGTCGAGCGCGTGCGCTCGCGCGGACAGGTGAACCGAGTGCGAGTGCTGGTGAAGTTTGCTTCGAGCGAGCCACCTGCGGCGGGTACTGCATTGCTGGCTGACGGAAAAGAAGCAGTGCACGTCACGCGCACTGGATTTTCGCCTGCGTTACAGACGTGGATCGGGATATCGTATGTCCGCCGCGAAAAAAGCCAACCCGGCAGCCAATTCTTTTGCGGCAGCAGCACAGCAACCGTCATTACTTCCCCGTTGTCAGACTCGCAATCCAAGCCATAGACTCAAATAATTACGGCCGACGAATCGAACGGTTGTGGCACAGGATGGGTCTGCATGTTCGAGCGATACACGGAAAAAGCACGTCGAGTGATATTCTTCGCGCGTTACGACGCCAGCCAATACGGTAGCTATTACATTGATACTGAACACCTTCTGTTAGGTCTGATGCGCGAGAATTTTCCTCTGCTGAGCAATATGATGGGTTCTGGAATTTCTGCCCATGCAATCCAGCAAGAGATTGAAAAGCAAATCCGACGCGGCGAACGCTTTTCCACTGCGGCCGAAGTGCCACTCTCCGTCGAGAGCAAGCGCGTGCTGAACTTTGCCGCGGAGGAAGCGGAAAGATTGGGACAGCGGCATGTTGGCACCGAGCATTTGCTGCTTGGACTGTTGCGCGAGGAAAACGCGCTTGCCGCAGTGACCCTGCGGCGACATGGTGCGCATCTGGCAGAAATTCGGCTGAAGCTGGCGGGCAATGCTAGCAGCTATCGTGAGCCAACGACGCCCGCCGGTAGTCCCTATTCTTATCGCGTAGCGTCGAAGCCCGCCCGCAGCGCGATGGATGCAGTGAGCAGTTTCCTTTCCGGACTGAAAAGCAAAACGTCGCCAGAACTCGCCGACTTTTTTGCCGACAACGGCCAGTTCATCGATGCTTCCGGGAAAATATGGTTTGGCCGCGAGGAAATCAAGAAGGAGTTCGAGAGATTGTTCGCGGCGTTCTCTAAGAAGAATACGGGCTATCGCATCGAGAAAACTATTTCTGAGCGTCAGGCGGCAGTGCTGGTATCGGTTTTATGGGAGAACGCGGTGCACACGGAACAAACACCGAGATCGGTGATACGGATGACGGTGCTCTTGGTGCCGGAGGACGAGGAGTGGGCCATCTTTCTAATTCAAATTGCCCCCGTTGCTGAATCGCTGGCTTGAGTCAAGGTCGCGACCTCCGCACCTGCCCACTCTGCAGTGAAATTTTGCAGATACCGTCAGTTCCTCTGTCCGCAAGCAGCTGAAAACAAAAGGGCGCTGATTTATGAAAAAGTGAAGAATATGAAAGGAAAGAAGTTAGAAGCGAGATGCCGACAAGAATATCAATCGAAAGAAGTTAGATGCCGCGAAAGCACGTCGGGCTCTCAACGCATATTTTCTCAATTGGTATTATACACGATTCGCTAATAGAGTCAAGAGATTTCAGACCTCAGGGGTCAAACCCCCCGAGACCTGACCGCTTTTCGGCGTGCCCTCCCCCCAAAGAACGTTGCGAGGCGATCTTTAGTTCTTGGAATAAACGCGGACGTAATCGACGAGCATTTGTTGGCGAAACTGAGTACTGGCATCCGGACTGCCGGGCCAGCTTCCGCCGACGGCTAGGTTTAAGAGAATGAAGAATGGATGATCGAAGACCCATTGGCCGCCTGCAGGCCATTGCACCCGGGTGAAGGTGGCGTAATTGTTCGAATCGACATAGTAGCGAACGGCTCCGGGCTCCCATTCGATGGCGTAGACGTGAAAATCGTCGGCGTAATTCTGGCCAGCAGGCAGAAAAATCGTTGAGGTGCGGTCAGAGGTTGGCGCGACGGAGCTTGGTCCATGCAACGAGCCATGAATGATGCCGGGTTCGCGGCCGATATTTTCCATGATGTCGATTTCGCCGCACTTGGGCCAGCCGTTCTGAGTGATGTCACTGCCAAGCATCCAGAACGCGGGCCAAATGCCCTGGCCTCTGGGGATTTTGATACGGGCTTCGAATCGGCCGTAGGCCTGCGCGAATAGATTTTGCGTTTTCAGCCTGGCTGAAGTGTAGTTGCGCGCGATGCCGTCGGTTCCGGTGTAATTTTCTTGTAGCGCGGTGATGACCAGATTGCCGTTTTGAATTTGTACGTTTTGCGGGCGCGACGTGTAGTATTCGAGTTCCTGATTGCCCCAACCACCGCCGCCGATGTCATATGTCCACTTGGTTGAATCAGGTGCAGAACCGTTTGCGGAGGAGAATTCGTCGGACCAGACTAGTGTGAATGCGGAAGTTGGAGGGTGGACGGGCGGTTGGGCGATGGCTCCGCCTCCGCGGCTGGTGAGGCTTAATAGCAAAAAAGGCGACACGATAAGCGACGGAATGCGCATTCTGGGCCCTCGCAAATACGACTTAGGCACTGCCCTCTGAAAAACCGGCGAGGCACAACAAACATATCAGAGAAGAAGATAACGCCCCCATCCGGTCGGGGTAAACGCCGACGCTGAGTTCGCCAAGATACACGGAGAAAGGAACACAGGTTGAAGCCTGTGCCACAAACCCGCTGCCGCATAAAGAGAAAGGCGTCAGGAAGAGAAAAGCGCTAGGCGATGTTTAGGGCGCGCTTGAAGGAACCTTTTTCGCTGTCGATTTTCTTTTGCAGTTGCAGGATGGAATAGAGCAGCGCTTCGGGGCGGGGCGGGCAGCCGGGAACGTAAACGTCCACGGGGATGACTTGATTGCAGCCTTGTACGATGGCGTAGTTGTTGAAAATGCCGCCTGAAGTGGCGCACGCGCCCATAGAAATAACCCATTTGGGTTCGGGCATTTGATCGTAGAGCTGGCGAACGACTGGCGCCATTTTTTGCGAGAGGCGTCCGGCGACGATCATCAAGTCGGCTTGGCGGGGCGAGGGGCGGAAAACTTCCGCGCCGAAGCGTGCAACGTCAAAACGGGCGGCGGCCATGGACATCATTTCGATGGCGCAGCAAGCCAGTCCGAAGCCGAGCGGCCAGATCGAGCTGCGGCGCGCCCAGTTCACGGCTTTATCGAGCGTGGTGAAAATGATGCCTTCGTCTTCGAGGAGTTTGCCGAAGTCGTCGGGCTTGGTCAGTGTGACGTGCTTACCGAGGGATACGCTCATCGTGACCTCAGAACCATTTTCTCATAAACCGTGCGTCGCAGACAAACCAAGCGTCAAGAATCCTTCTCGTCCACGTCAGTCGTTTTGGGAGCGCGAATCCGGTCTCGCTCGTAGAGCCATTCAAAGAACGTCTTGTGCGTTCGATCTTCCCACTTCTTGAGAGTGGGAAACTTAAATCGCGCGAAATACGAGTTTAGGAGGAGCGAAATGGGTATCCACAATGCGGGGGTCGCAACACACAACCAGAGGACCGATCTGACCTTCATCGCCAGCAAAGCGCCGAACGCGAGTAAGACCGATATAGCTGCAACCCTCCCTGAATAAGGAAACGAAACGCGCACCCGTTCTTGGCATTTTGGGCAGTAGGTGCCACCTCCTATGCCGGCGGGCTGCTGCAAATCAACCGCAGCGAAATCAGTCCCGCAATATGGACAATGGTATGTCAGCAACAATTATCCCCCTGAGTCCATCGTCAGACGCCGGTGATCCGGTGGGCTAGAGAGAGCCAGGGGCGGGTGCCGCCGATAAAAATAGCGAGAGGGACGAAGGCTACAAAGGCCAGAGTTCCCCAGATGTAGGCCGCGTGTACGCGCTTACGTGTGAAGAAATCGTACGCCATGCAGATGAGCAGGATAGCGAGCTGCACTCCGAGGGCCTTGAAGATGATCAGATGGGCGTTGAAAAGCAAGAAGACGCGCGCCAGGGCGGGCGTCAAAATGCTGACCGTCGCGACGATCATGAGTCGTTTGTGAGTTTCCGGTCGATCACGCAGCAAAAAGCCGGCTGTTACCAAAGAGCTAAAGAGAATGAGGTGGAAAATCTGAAACGCCAGAAAACTGAGTGGCGGCGGACCGCCAGGCGGAGTAAAACCGCGCTGGGCCGCCTGCACCGACATGATCCAGCCCAGAGTGAACATCGAGGCAACGATAGCGATGCTGGCGTAGCCGAGCTTTTGATGAATGCGGATTTGCTTCGCGGAAACCAGCGCGGATTGTGTTACCAGAAGAACCAGCCAACTGGAAAAAACAACGCCGTGAAGGATAAAAAGCGATGGGAGATGGAGTTTGGCGAAGAAGCCATTGAGAAAAAAGGTGCGCGCGAATCCGGCGAAAACGATTGCGGCGGTAAGAATCGTAACGAAAAGATAGAAGCGCCGGTCGCGAAAACGCGCGGCTGACGCTGCGCTAGTGGCCATGTCAGTTCAGTTCCCCGGATGACTGGAATTGCGCTGAGTTTAGCATGGCGAGCCAGTCATGCATTGTACTAATCCACGAGCAAGACGACTTTGCCGAATTGGTTGCCGGATTCGAGGTACTCGTGAGCTAGACGGCATTCGGCGAGCGGAAACGTCCGGTCGACTACTGGCTTCAGCCGACCGGCGGCGACTAATTTGAGTACCGTGGCGAATTCGGATTTGGTGCCCATGTACGAGCCGAGGATGGAGAGTTGGCGGCTGAAGAGAAAGCGCAGATCGATTTTGGCGTCGTAGCCGGCTGTGGCGCCGCACGTGACGAGGCGGCCGCCGCGAGCAAGGCTGGCGACGCTGTCATCCCAGGTCGCTGTACCTACATGTTCGAAGACCACGTCTACGCCGCGCTTGGCAGTTAGGCGGCGAACTTCGTCTTTTATTTTTTGCGTTTTGTGATTGATTAGTTCGTCGGCGCCTAGTTCTTTCGCTTTGGCGAGTTTGGCTTCGCTGCCTGCGGTGGCGATTACGCGGCAGCCGAACATTTTTACGATTTGGATTGCGGCGGAGCCTACACCGCTGCCTGCCCCGAGGATGAGGACTTCTTCTGCCGGCTTAAGTTGTGCGCGGGTGAGGAGCATGTGCCAGGCGGTTTGAAAGACCAGCGGGACGGCGGCGGCTTGTTCGAACAAGAGATTTTCTGGATAGGGGAAACAGTTTACTTCCGGGCAGCGGACGAATTCGGCGCAGCCGCCGTCGATCAGGTAGCCGAGATTTGTGAATTGCGGGCACTGATTATCGCTGCCCGCGAGACATGCAGGGCATTTTCCGCAGCCGATTCCGGGAGCCAGCAAAACTTTTTGGCCGGACTTGACGGTGGTCACGTTAGGCCCGATTTTGGCGACGACTCCAGCGATATCGCTGCCGGGAATATGCGGGAGCGAAAACGGTACACCGGGGATTCCTTGGCGAACCCAGAGATCCAGGTGATTTAGGGCGCAGGCGTGGACACGGACGAGAACTTCGCCGGAACGCGGTTCCGGTTCGGGGGCATCGGTGTAGCGGAGGACGTCTGGTCCGCCGTGATCGTCGAAGAGGATTGCCTTCATGCGGTGCTCCTGTCGGGTGCGGAGCGATATGTTAGCGGCGAGGATGTGGAGAGTCCAATGGCCGCGTGAGTTGCGCACGCGAAGAAAGCTATCCGAGAAAAAGCACCGGCCTAAACACCCTGCCTGCGGCAGGCAGGCGGCCACAACAAGGGCGCGAAGAGCGGTTGTTGCGTTGACAGGATAGCGAGTGCGGCTTAGGCTGAATTGGGAAACCCACTATGGATTTGTTTGAAGAGATTGTGCACATGAGGAAAGCTGGCCTACGCGGCGCGCTGGCTACGATTGTGCATACCAATGGCTCGATACCGAGCTATGAGAGTTCGCGGATGCTGGTGCGCGAAGACGGCTCGATCGCGGGTACCATTGGCGGCGGATGCGTCGAAGCGGATGTGTGGGCGGCGGCGCGCGAAGTGATGAGTAAGGAAACGCCGCGCAAAATGGTTTTTCAGTTGAACAATGAAGCGAGCTATGACAGCGGACTGATCTGCGGCGGCACGCTGGAAGTTTTTGTCGAACCGATTTTACCGCAGCCAGTGGCTTACATTTTTGGCGGTGGACACATTTCGATGGCGTTGGCGAAGTCGGCGAGCTCGGCGGGATTTGGCGTCGTCGTTATTGATGATCGCGAACAGTTCGCAAATAAAGAGCGATTCCCGATGGCGCAGGAGCTATACACGAGTTACGAAGACACCTTCGCGCGGATTCAGCCGAATGCTTCGTCGTACTTGGTGATTGTCACGCGCGGACATCGTGACGACATGCGAGTGCTGGCCTGGGCGGTGCGCACCGCCGCCCGCTACGTTGGAATGATTGGCAGTAAACGCAAAGTTTTGTCGGTCTACCAGGCGCTGGAAAAGGAAGGCTACGCGCCGGAAGAATTCGCACGCGTGTACGCCCCGATGGGATTGGAAATCGGCGCGCTGTCGCCGGAAGAGATCGCGATCAGCATAACCGCTGAATTGGTCGCGGTGCGTCGCAATACGCAAGACGCGCAACACAAGAAATTGCGGCGCGAACGGCGCGAAACGATTGCTTCCGGTGCTACAACGCAGCGGTGAACGGAGATCTATGCTCGCCGCCGTAATCCTATCGGGCGGTGCATCCAGCCGCATGGGATCGCCAAAAGCTCTGCTGTCCTACCAGGGCCGGCCATTTCTAGAACATCTGCTTGGTGTGACCACGCATCCCGCGATTGGAGTGCGCCGGGTGGTGCTTGGACCGGACGCCGAAGCCATCGGCAAAGGTATCGCTTTGGCGGCCGACGAAATTGTGATCAATCACGATTGGGAAAAAGGCCAGCTCAGTTCGATTCATGCCGGGCTGCGTAGTTTGCCCCCGAATACGGACGGCATGCTGCTGTGCCCAGTCGATCATCCGCTGGTGAGCGCGGCGCTGATTGGCGCGCTGATTGAGGCCTTCGTGGCTTCGCGCGCGCCGATTGTCGTTCCGTGCTATTGGGGACATCGCGGACATCCAGTGATTTTCTCCGCCGCAGTTTATGAGGAACTGCTCGACGCACCACTGGAGCATGGTGCGCGTGCCGTGGTCTGGGCGCATACCCGCGAAGTGCACGAAGTCGCTACTGTGGAAGAGGGCTGCGTTCTGAACCTCAATGATCCGCACGCGATGGAAAAAATAAAACGCAAATGAAATTTAGCGTTCGGTGCGAACCAGTTCGCGACAAGCGGACATCACAAGTAACAATTTGCGAGGGATTTGAGTCGAGTCCCTTCGAGCCGTTACAACGCGCCCCTCAGGATGACACCAGTCTATGGGTGTGTGAGTATTGGCAAAAATACTTCGTGGAAAGAAATGCGGAATCGCTAGCGAGTGCTGGTGAGCCTGGCTGCGAGTGCTTGCGCGGCGTCCGCGGCTAAATATGCGCCGTGGATTGTTTCTTGAGGCAGTTCTCCGAAAGCAGTCGTGAGAAGTTCGACGGTAATTTCGTGAAGTTTGCGGACCGGTAATCCGGTCAGCAATTCCGTCAATCGCGATGCGCAAGCGATTGAAGTTGCGCAGCCGCGGCATAGAAATCGCGCTTTGCTGATTCGATCGTTTTCCACGCGAACCGCGATCTTCAGAATATCCCCGCACACTGGATTGCTGACGTCTACTATCGCGGTGGGGTCTTTCAGCTCGCCAGCGTTGCGCGGATTCTGAAAATGATCGAGCACTTCCCTTGAAAACATGAGTTGAGTATGCAGGCGATTCGCAGTATCGAGCAAGCACGCGGTATTGCCAAAACTACTTTGCGACCACGCGGGCGGGCAAAAACTTTTTCTCGATCGAGGCGACCACTACATAATTTGGGTCGACCATTTCGGTGAGATGAAGTTTGCACACCTTGGAACACAGTTCGTAGGCGTCCAGATCGGAAAGGCCGTAATCGTTGTGAATCCACTTTACGAGCTCGGTCACTGCAATGCGCACGGCATCGTCCACGGGCCGGTAAATGCCGGTGGTCATGATTTCGTCTTCATTTTCCAGGCGCGGCCACTCGATGCGCTTCTTTTTTAGCAAGTCCAGGCGCAACTTTACGCGCATTGGCACTTCCACGGCGCTGCCAGCTACTTCGCCATCACCCATGGCGGCGTGACCATCGCCAAAATAAAACAGAGCACCGGCCACGTTCACCGGCAGATACAAAGTATTGCCTTTGCTGACTTCGGGCGCGTCCATATTGCCGCCAAATTCCGCTGGGACAATTGAACTGCGTGCTTCCCCGCTGGCAGGAGCGACGCCGATGCAGCCGAGAAAGGGATGCAGAGGAAAACTTACTTTGAAGTTCGAATCGAGCGCCTGAAATGTTGCGGTGTTTTTCTCCGCATCGATCGGGTAGAACCACATTTTTTCCTGCAGTGGCTTGGTTTCGATGATCGGTGTGTAATGCGTGGCGTTTGCGGCGCCGAAGCCGGGTCCGAACGTACCGACGCCTTGCTTGCCATCCACCTGCAAATCGAGAATGTGAACGATTAATGTGTCGCCGGGCTGTGCTCCTTCGACGTAGAACGGACCGGTCAGAGGATTGTCACCCTTGACCAGCGAAAAAGAATCTCCAGGCTTCTGTAGTGCATTGCCGAAACAATCGAGCGAGTTGGCCTCCAAAATATTGCCAGGCTTCACGCTGGCCACCGGCGGCGCAACTCCGAACAGGTACTTTACGTTTTCGATCGTTGCTGTATAGCGCACGACGTTGTCTTTAGCCGTCGGCGGATTGCCCTGCGCGGCAAGGCTTGTAAGAAAGAGGAAAAACACGAAAGTAATCCGGAGAGCCATGAGGATCCTCACTTGAAATGGATTGCGCAACAAAGTGCAACACAGCCGGGAAGTACCGTCAACCGGCATTGCGAGGAACTCTTGCAGCCTCGAAGCTTACGGCTTTTCGCACTTGACAGCAGAAATGTGGCTGGCGCTGGCAGTAACTTCTTTGCGGGGCGGAAGGCGCAAACGGGCTTCCCGGACAAACTTGGAGAATCGCACAGCCAACTCGTGAATCCGCTTAGCTTGCCGCTTTTCGATCGATTCGGTCGGAATCAATTGCGTGCCGACTCCGATGGCAGTGGCGCCTGCTAAAATAAATGCCTCCGCGTTCTGCTGGTTAACTCCGCCCGAGGCGATCAGCGAAACTTGCGGTAGCGAACGATTGAGCGCGCGCACGTACCCGTCGCCACCCACTTGAACCGCAGGAAAAACTTTTACGAAATCGGCTCCCGCGCGCCACGCAGTAACGACCTCGGTTGGAGTCAATGCGCCGGGCATGGAAACCATGTCGTGCTCGGCCGCGAAGGTGACAATGTCGCAATCGAATCCCGGAGCGGTGAGGAAGTGCGCTCCGGCATCCGCGCACTGCCTGGCGGTTTCAACGTCCAAAACAGTCCCTGCACCGACGATCAGCTTTGGATGGTGCTTCACAAGATGGGCGATCACGTCCATGGCGCCGGGGACGGTCATGGTGATTTCAACGATGGGAATTCCGCCGCCGGCCACGGCTTCGGCCGCAAAATGCGCGTCGTCCGCGGACAAGACGCGAATCGCCGGCACGATTCCCACTTGCTCAATGACCGCAGCGATTTCTTTACGTTTCATCCCGCTGGTCCCTCCGGCAACTCCGCGCGAACTTCCATCGTATACCAGCAGGCGCTAATTTAAAGCTCGTCGCCTTCGGAGGCAGGCAGCAAATCGCCTTCACGGGCGATCCACACATATAAAGTGGGCAGCAAGAAAATGCTCAAGACCAGCGCGCCAACCAGTCCGCCCACAATTACGATGGCGAACGGCCGCTGCGAATCAGAACCGATTCCATGTGATAAAGCGGCGGGCAGTAAGCCAAGCGTGGCCACCAGCATGGTCATCATAATTGGCCTGAGCCGCAAGACCGCGCCTTCAATCGCAGCATCTTCAATGGAAAAACCGCGCGCGCGCAACTGATTGATGTATTCCAGCATGATGACGCCGGTCTGCACGGAAACTCCGAACAAAGCCAGAAATCCTACCCCGGATGATACGCTGAAGTTAGTGCCCGTCAGCAGCAAGGCGATCGTCCCGCCCACCGGAGCCAACGCCACGCTGGACAGAATCAACAACGCCCACTTGAACGATTTAAACATCGTATAAAGAATCATAAAAATCAGCAGCAATGTAATCGGCAGCACCGTCATTAGCCTACGCTGCGAGCGCTTCTGGCTTTCATACTCGCCCGCCCAATCCATCGTGTAACCCTGCGGAAGTTTTACTTTGCCGTTCACTTTCTTGATGGCTTCCTCTACTGTACTGCCCAAATCACGCCCTCGGATGCTGTACTTGATGGCGTCGTAGCGAGAATTCTCTTCGCGATAAATTTGCGATGCGCCGTCCTGTACGCTCACTCTAGTCAATTGTGCAAGGGAAACCCGCTCGCCGCTTGGGCTGACCAGTCGAATCTTCTCGATAGCCTCGCGCGTGTCGCGAAATTGCGGCAAGTATCGCAACACCAGATCGTAGCGCTGCTCGCCGATTAGTACCTGGGTCAGCGCGTTGCCGCCAACTGCGGTCTGGATGGCATCCTGCACATCCGAAACATTGATTGCATAGCGCGCGGCCTGATCGCGTTGCACTTCAAAGTTCAAATTGGGCTGCCCGATCACGCGAAATACTCCGAGGTCTTCCACGCCGCGAACGTTTTTCATGACTCCGACCACTTCGTCGGCTTTTTCCTCCAACGTTCGCAGGTCCTCACCGTAAATCTTCACGGCCAGTGCGCCCTTCACACCGCTTACCGCCTCCTCCAGATTGTCCGAAATCGGCTGCGAAAAGCCCCAGGTCACTCCGGGAATTTTCTCCAGCTCGCGGTTCATGCCTTCAATCAGGCGCTCTTTGTTCTGATGAAAGACCGGGCGCCACTTTTCTTTCGGCAAGAGATCGACAAAATATTCCGTGTCGAAAAATCCGGTGGTGTCGGTGCCGTCGTCTGGACGGCCCACCTGCGTGACGACCTGCGGCACCTCGGGAAACGACGCCAGCACCTGTCGGCCTTGTTCGGCGATACGTGCGCCTTCCGTGGGTCCGCTGCTCGGCGCCAGGGTACCGCGCACCCAGATCGCGCCTTCATCCAGGTGCGGCAGAAATTCCGAACCGATCACGCCGCTGAACGACAAGAAAAGCGAGAGCGCAAAAATCGCCAGCGCTGCGACAAAAACGGGCAAGCGATGCCGTACCGCCCAGGTCACTCCGTCGCGATAGCGCGCCGCGAGATACGCCATCACCGGGTTTTGCCAGCTCTTGCCGCCCTTCTTAAATAGAAAACTCGCCAGGGCAGGAGCAACCAACATGGAGAAAAGCAGTGCGCCGAGCAGCGCGAACACCACCGTCCACGCCATCGGCTTGAACAATTTTCCTTCGACGCGTTGTAACGTGAAGATCGGCAGATACGCCGTGATGATGATGGCGATGGCATAGAACACCGGGCGCTGTACCTCACGCGCCGCGATTCTCACCTGTTCCAGAATCGTATTGTTGTCTTTGTTGTGGCGATTCAGGTGCCTCACGATGTTTTCCACCATGACCACTGCTCCGTCCACTACCATGCCAAAATCCAGCGCGCCCAGCGAAAGCAAATTCGCGGAAATGTGCCGCAGGTCCAGGCAGATGGACGCAAACAACAACGCAAACGGAATGGTCAGCGCCACGATGAACGCGCCACGCACATTCCCGAGAAAAACGAAAAGAATGATCACTACCAGGATCATGCCTTCCGCTAGATTGTGCAGAACGGTATGCGTGGTGTAGTGCACCAGGTCGTCGCGATCCAGATAGGGCACCATCTTTACGCCCTTGGGCAGAATTTGCGTGTTCAGCCGGTTGACCATGGTATGAATGCCTTCGAGCGTAGCCGCCGTGTCCGCCCCCTTACGCAGAAAAACGATTCCTTCGACCACATCACTGTCGTCGACAACCACACCATCGGCACGATGAATCGCTTTGCCTATCTGGCCAAGCCGGATCTTCGGTCCTTGCACAACTTCCGCGATGTCTTTCACGCGAACCGGCGTGCCGTTCTGGGTCTTCAGGACGGTCTCTTTAACATCTTCTAGCGTCCGAATCAGCCCCAACGCGCGCACATTGATCTGCTGCGATCCCTGCTCGATAAAACTTCCGCCTCCGTTAGCGTTGGAGTTGGTCAGTTGTGTTTCGATCTGCGCCAGGTTCAATCCGTAAGCAATCAGTTTGTCCGGGTTTACCTTGACCTGATATTCGCGCGTGATGCCGCCAAACGACGAGTCGTCCACCACGTCTGGCACCGACTTCATGTACTTGGCAATCACCCAGTCCTGCAGCGATTTCAGTTCCATGGTGTCGTAGGCGGGATTGGTGCTCTTCAGCGTGTACCAGTAGATCGAACCGATTGGGCTAAAGTCCGGACCGATCTGCGCGCTGACATTCGCAGGCAGCGTCACTTGTGCCAAACGCTCCAGAGCCTTCTGCCGGTCCCAATCATTATCGGAGTCATCGTCGAAAATCAGATTCACCACTGACAATCCGGCAAGCGACGAGGATCGGACATGTTGCAAGTGCGGGATTCCGTTCATCTGGATTTCTAGCGGAATGGTAATTTGCTGTTCGACTTCTTCCGCCGCGCGGCCCGGCCATTGCGTAATCACCTGCACCCAGGTGTTAGCCACGTCGGGATAGGCTTCGACCGGAAGTGTTTTGAACGCAATTACGCCCCAAAGAAAAAGCAGTACGGCAATGCTCAGAACGATGAAGCGATTGTCCAGCGCTTTTTCAATCAGCAGTCGAATCATTACTGCTCGACCGTGTTTTGGAATTCGAGCGCGTTCCCGACTGCCTTCTGCCCGGCACTCACGCCGCTAAGGACTTCCTGCATGCCGCCTGGCAGCATCTCGCCGCCGATCACTTTCACGCGCCGAAACTTTTTTCCTTGCAGCGGGACGTACACCCAATCCTGATCGTGCAAATGCAAAATCGCGGTCGCAGGCACCGTCGCATACGGTTCCTCAGATTTGCCATGGAATGTGGCCGTGACGAACATTCCGGGCCGCATCACTCCCGGGTTGCGAACCTCGATCCGCACTTTCGCTGTGCGCTGGCTGCGGTCCAACACCGCACCAATATTGCTGATTACCCCGGTGAAAAGCTTGTCGGGATACGCGTTCAACAGGATATCCACTTTTTCTCCCAGGTGCACGTTACTCAAATCGTTTCCGAAGACGTCGCAAAGAATCCACACCGAGCTCAAGTCCGAAATGGTGAAGGGATTCGGCGCACCCAGCCCGGCCACTCCACTGGCGTTAGTCACCTGCTGATCGGTAATCACGCCGGAAATCGGCGCGCGTATCTCGATGATCGCGCCGGGATGCTCGATGTTTCCGCCAAGCACGCGCACACGTTCCGTCGTGTTCTCGACATCAACCTTCGCTTTCGTGTCCGCGTCCTGCGCCACTTGCAGGTCGTTCAAGGACACGGCGCCCTTTTCATACAGGTCCTTGGCGCGCGCAGCTTGCGTGGCAACCAACCGTTCATCCGCGACCGCCTTGCGGTAATCGGAAAATGCTCCGGAAAGATCCGCACTCTGCAACCGCAGCAATAGTTGTCCCTTTTTTACGGTGTCACCCAGACGCGCATTAATCGCCACGACTCGTCCCGTTGCCACGGAAACGACGGGCACACTACGCGACACATCTGGCGCCACCGTGCCCGTCACTCGCAATTGCCGCGCGGCCATGTGCTGTCCCGCGGTAATCAACGCAAACTGTTCAGGACGGTCCGCTTCAAAAACATTTTCGTCCGCCGCGGACTGCAACTTCAGCGCGGGAGGCGCTTCCGCCTTGGGATCGCTTTTGCCATCGCCGCAGCCGGCCAGCGCGAGACACGCGCAGATCGCCCAGCCAACTAGCCTGATTGGCTTCATCACCTAGCCTCTTGCCCTTCCGCAAATTTTCGCTCGTCCACCGGTTACACGGCGGCAAAATCCAATGGCAATCCGTTTTTGCCAACAGAGCAACGCGAACACCCTGGCCGGACACGGTATTGAACCCCACTAACATCAACGGCTTGTAACAGTGAAATTCTATACTATACTGGGTATAGTATATCAACAGCATATCCACGGCACGTCCAAGGAGGACAAATGGCACACACCATTCAGGAACGCCGTAAACTTCTCGCTCGCGTCAATCGCATCGAAGGCCAAATCAAAAGCATCCGCACCGCCCTCGAAGAGGAACGTGAGTGCGCCACGGTACTGCAGCAAATCGCCGCGTGCCGCGGTGCCATCAACGGCCTGCTGGTCGAAATCGTTGACGGCGAAATCCGTTACCACGTCCTCAGCAAGACCGCCAAAGTGGATTCCCGCGAAGCGCGCGCCGCCGAAGACCTGGTGGAAATTCTCCACCGTTACATCAAGTAACCGCGGCTAACTAACACTTCTCTTCGGCACCCGCCTAGATTTTCACATCTTTGCTATTCTGCTGAATTATGGCGCCTGGCCACATTTCGCAGCGCTCAACTGGGTTGCGCATCGTCTCACTCGCGCCATCCTGCACTTCGATCCTTTGCGCTCTCGGCGCCAAACGCCAACTGGTCGCCGTTACGCGGTGGTGCGCGGACGTTTGCTCGGTTCGTGGTTTGCCCGCGATAGGCGACTGTTGGCGCAATAACTCCATGGAAAAAATCGCCCGCCTTCGCCCAACATTGATTGTTGGCTCAGTTCCCTTTCATGCCGAGACGGTCGCGCGCATCCTTACCATTCCCGCGCAATTCCTGGCGCTGAATCCCCGCTCGCTCGCGGATATCGAGTCGGACGTCCGGACTCTTGCGCGAATTACGAATCGTTCGGCGCATGGCCGACGGGTGATCATTCGAATGCGACGGGAATTCGCTCGCATCCGGCTTCAGGCCCCTAAATTTTCCCGCCGGCCGCGTATTTATTCCGAAGCCTGGCCCAATCCCCGGATTAGCTCTCCGCCCTGGGTCGCGGAGCTGATCGCGCTCTGCGGGGGCAAAATGGTAGTCAAGGCCGGCGCGCGCGTCGCCGATGAAGCAGTCGCATTAGCCCGTCCGGACATTATTCTGCTCGCCTGGGCCGCCACCGGAAGTCGCGCTGATCCGCGAAAGGCATTTTCGAACGCTGCGTGGAAAGGCGTTCCTGCGGTACATCACAAGCGGGTCTTTGTGATTCGCGACGAGCTTCTCAATACACCCGGTCCGCCGCTGGTAGCAGGCGCTCGTGAAATTCAGCGGATTCTGCAACAATTCGCCAGAGACAGCGCATGAGCATCCAAGTTGTTACCGCCGTAATCGAGCGTGAGGACCGCCGGCTGTTCATCGGCCAACGCCGCCGCCAAGATTCTTCACCGCTTAAATGGGAATTTCCCGGTGGCAAGGTCAAACTCGGCGAATCGCTGGAGCAAGCGTTGGCCCGCGAGCTGCGCGAGGAACTCGACGTGACATTGTTGCGTGCAGTTCCGATTTCGCGCGTCGAGCACGAATATGGCGGCAGCATGGGTTCGCTGTCGATCATATTTTTTGCGGTGAAAATCCAGGAATCGATCCTGCATCCGGGCCCGTTTGAGGAAGTTGCCTGGGTTCTGCCGCGCGAGCTTAGCCAATACGACTTCCTGGCCGCTAACCGTCGGCTGATCGCGGAGCTGGCCACCGGCCGCATCAAACCTTCGGAAATTCTGGCCTCAATGCCGAAAAATTCGCCATTAGATTCGCCGCCTATTGCGCCCCCAGACAGCCATTAGCGGACTCGCAACGTCATACTTCACAGCGCTTGCGGGTTTTGCGCTACCATATTATTTTTAAGCTTCGAGGGTTTGTATCTGGCGCGCCCGCGAGGCGCATTGCTCGCTGCCACTGCGGACTCTGTTAAGGCCTCGATTTAGCCCAGCTCTCTTATGCTGAACGGAAAACGTATCCTCGTCGTGATGCCGGCGTATAACGCCGCCAAGACGCTTGAGCAGACCTATCGCGAAGTCCCCAAAGACTTCGTGGATGAAACTATTCTCGTGGACGATGGCAGCCACGACTCCACCGCGAAAGTCGCCGCCGAGCTCGGTCTGACTACGTTCGTGCATCGCCAGAATTTAGGTTACGGCCGCAACCAGAAAACCTGCTACCGCGAAGCCCTTCGCCGCGGCGCGGATATCGTCATCATGCTGCACCCGGACTATCAGTATTCGCCCAATCTGATCGTGTCCCTGGCGGGAATGATCGCTTTCGGTGAGTACGATGTTGCGCTGGGCTCGCGCATTCTCGGTGTTGGCGCGCTGAAGGGCGGCATGCCACGCTACAAATACATTTCGAATCGCGGCTTAACCTTCATCCAAAATCTTCTGATGAAGTACAAACTTTCCGAGTATCACACCGGCTATCGGGCATTTTCGCGGACCGTGCTGGATGCTCTGCCGCTTGAAGCCAACAGCGACGATTTCGCTTTCGATAATCAAATGCTGGCGCAAATTATTTTCTTTGGCTACCGCATGGGCGAAGTCTCCTGCCCCACACGGTATTTTCCCGAAGCCTCCAGCATCAGCTTCTGGCGCAGCGTCAAATACGGATTCGGCGTGCTCGCAACTTCAGTGCAGTTCCGCTTGCAAAAGTGGGGGCTGGCTAACTTCCGCATCTTCAGCAATGAAGGGCATAAGCTGCTGCCCGATTACTACGTGATGGTGAAAGAGTGAGTTCTTCGGCGCTGGCCACCGAGACTGCCTCCGACCCGCTTAAAGAGTTACCCGCCGCGCAAGTCGACGACCATACTTCGCCATGGCTATTAGCGCTGCTGCTGGTGGCGATCACTATATTTTCCTACTGGCCTACATTTTCGAACGGCTTTATCAATTACGACGACGCCGGCTACGTCACGGAAAATCATCATCTCCAGCCGGGACTTACCGCCGCCAATCTTTCCTGGGCTTTTCACGCCACGATCATGGCCAACTGGCATCCGCTTACGTGGATTTCGCACATGGCGGACGTGCAACTCTTCGGCCTGCATCCCGCCGGGCATCACGCCACCAGCCTGATTCTTCATTGTCTGAACGTAGTGCTGTTGTTTTTCCTGCTGCGGGGCGCCACTGGATTTGTCTGGCGCAGCGCCTTCGTCGCTTCCCTGTTTGCGCTGCATCCCTTCAACGTCGAGTGCGTCGCATGGGTCTCCGAGCGCAAAAGCATCCTGTGCACGCTTTTTCTTTTTCTCGCGCTATTCGCGTATGGCTGGTATGTACGCAAGCCCGGCATCGGCCGGTATGCGCCTGTGGCTTTACTGTTCGCGCTGGGCCTGGCTGCCAAGCCCATGATCATCACGCTGCCTTTCGCGCTGCTGCTCCTGGACTACTGGCCACTCAATCGTTTGCCGATTCCCAGCGGACCCGACGGTCTTTCCTGTTTTTTCAAAACGTTGTGGCCGCTGTCTTTGGAAAAACTTCCACTCTTACTTTTATCCGCGGCCAGCGCCTACATCACCGTGCTCGCGCAGTCCAATGCTATCGCGCCCAATCAAATTCTTTCCATGCCGGTGAGGGCCGGCAATGCCTTTTGGTCGTATCTCTTATATATCCTCAAGGGTTTGTGGCCGCTGCATCTGGCCATGTTTTATCCGCATCCCGAATATCACCTGGGTCTCTGGAAGCCGCTCGCGGGTTTTGCTTTTATTCTTCTCTTCACGTTTTACTGCCTGCGCCATCTGCAGCAACGTTATTTGATCGCTGGCTGGCTCTGGTATCTGGGTTGCCTGGTTCCGGTGATCGGATTCATTCAGGTCGGCCGTCAAGCCTTAGCCGACCGTTACGCCTATACGCCGCTAATCGGCATTTTTGTGCTGATGGTGTGGTGGATTGCGGAGCAGTCAGCGCGAGTTCCACACCGCTCCGAATTACTTGCCGGTGTAGCCGCGGTATTTTTGATTTTCTTTGCCGCTCTTACGTGGAGGCAAACCGCCTTTTGGAAGGATGACTTGACGTTGTTCGGGCATACGCTGCAATTGACCACGGGAAATTTTATCGCGGACAATAATCTGGGCCTGGCCTATCTGCAAACCGGCCGATCCGATCGCGCCTACGACTACTTTCTTCGCTCCGCAACGGAGAAGCCCAACTTCGGTCTGGCGCATTACAACTTGGGCGTAATGATGCTTGGACAAAATCGCCGCTCGGAAGCGCGCAAGGAGTTTGAAACAGCGATTCGCTTCGGCCAGGACAAATCGGACATCGCTTCCGCGTACCACAACCTTGGCATTGCCATGCTTCAAGACAATCAGTTTCCTGACGCCATAAAAATGTTTGCGAAAGCGCTTGAATTGGGACCGGACAAACAGTCGAGCTATTTGGCGCGGGGTATGGCGGAGTTTCGCCTGAACAATTTCGCCGCAGCGGAGTCCGATTTTATCGCGGGAGCCAACATCGCCCCCGATGCACCGGCTTGTTTTTGGGTGGGTCGAGCTCGCGAAGCACAGGGCAACACCAGCGGGGCCATCGAAGCGTACAAGAAGAGCCTGTCGCTGCAGCCCGACATGCACGATGCCAAAGAGCATCTCGACGCACTGCTCTCAGGCCGAGTCATGCCGTTCCCCAAATCAGAAGACTAGAAAGCCGCGCCGCGCTACGCCACTACCGGATTCGGCTTGTTTTTGACAATTCCCAAATCTTCGATGGCCTTGTCGACGACCTTGGCGTCAATTTTGCCGTCAGCGCTCAATTCGTGCAGCGTGGCCAGCACGATGAACTTGGCATCCACTTCGAAAAAGTCGCGGAGCGATGTGCGCCCTTCGCTGCGGCCGAATCCGTCCGTACCCAGCGCAGCCAATCTGCGCGGCATCCACTTCGCGATCATGTTTGGCAGGGTCTTCAAATAATCCGAAGCCGCCACCAGCACGCCCTGCGAATCCGCCAGGCAGCGCGAAACATACGGCACACGTGCCTTGTCGCCCGGATTCAAACGGTTCCAGCGCTCGGTCTCAATCGCATCAACGTACAACTCTTTGTAGCTGGTCACGCTCCAGACATCCGCTGCGACGCTGTATTTCTGCTCCAGAATCTCCTGTGCGCGCAGCGCTTCGTTCAAAATTGCTCCGCTGCCGAACAGTTGCGCTTTCAGCTTTGCTTTCTTATTTACTGAAGCGCGGTACTTGTACATGCCTTTCAAAATACCCTCGCGCACTCCGGCCGGCATCGGCGGCATCGCATACTGCTCATTCATCACGGTGATGTAGTAGAACCAATTCTCGCCATCCTTATACATACGGCGAATACCATCCTGAATGATCACCGCTATTTCATACGCAAATGCCGGATCGTAAGCCTTCAGGTTCGGCACCGGCAAAGCCAAAATGTGGCTGTTGCCGTCCTGGTGCTGCAATCCTTCGCCCGAAAGCGTCGTCCTTCCCGCGGTTCCGCCCAGCAAAAATCCCCGGGTGCGCATATCCGCCGCGGCCCAGATGAAATCTCCAATGCGCTGGAAACCAAACATCGAATAATAAATAAAAAACGGAATGGTATTGATTCCGTGCGTTGCATATGCGCTGCCCGCCGCGATGAACGACGCCATCGATCCAGCTTCGGTGATTCCCTCTTCCAGGATTTGCCCGTCCTTGGCCTCGCGATAAAGCAACAACGTATTCATGTCGACCGGGTCGTACTTCTGCCCGCCGCTAGCGTAAATCCCAACCGTACGGAACAGCGACTCCATACCGAACGTCCGCGCTTCGTCCGGTACGATCGGCACGATCAGCTTGCCGATTTCCGCATCCTTCAACATTTTTCGCAGCATGGCCACGAACGCCATGGTCGTTGACACTTCGCGCTCGTCGCTGCCTTCGGTGAACTCCTTGAAAAGTTCATCGTGTACGGCGGCAATGGGCTTCGCACGAATGCTGCGCCTCGGTGTGTATCCGCCCAACACTTCTCGGCGGGCCCGCAAATATTGAATCTCAGCACTCTCTTCCGCCGGCCGGTAAAACGGCACCGTCGCGCAATCTTCGTCGTTCAGTGGAATCCCAAAGCGCGAACGAAACTCTCGCAACTCATCTTCATTCAATTTTTTCTGCTGGTGAGTAACGTTTTTCCCTTCGCCTGCTTCGCCCAGCCCATAACCCTTGATCGTGCGCGCCAAAATCACCGTCGGGCCGCCCCTATGCTCCACTGCAGCTTTATAAGCCGCATATACCTTGCGCGGATCGTGCCCGCCCAACCGCAAGCGCCGCAGCGCTTCGTCGGGTAGCGGCTCGACCAGTTTCAGCAGACGCTCGTCATTGCCAAAAAAATGTTGCCGCACGTAAGCGCCCGACGACACCACCAGTTTCTGGTATTCGCCGTCCACCAGTTCGCCCATGCGCTTGACCAGCAACCCTTCCGTGTCGCGCTCCAGAATTGGATCCCACTCACTGCCCCACAACACTTTAATGACGTTCCACCGCGCGCCGCGGAACGCCGATTCGAGCTCCTGAATAATCTGGCCGTTGCCACGCACTGGACCGTCCAGGCGCTGCAAATTGCAATTCACCACAAAAATCAAATTGTCCAGATTCTCGCGCGAAGCCAAGGTGATCGCGCCGAGCGATTCCGGCTCATCTGTTTCCCCATCACCCAAAAACGCCCATACTTTTGCGTCGGTCGCTGGCTTCAGCCCGCGATTTTCCAGATAACGGCTGAACCGCGCCTGGTAAATCGCCATCAGCGGGCTCAATCCCATGGACACCGTGGGAAATTCCCAGAAGTCCGGCATCAGCCACGGATGTGGATACGATGACAAGCCGCCGCCAGGCTTTAACTCCCGCCGGAAATTTTCCAGTTGCTGCGTGCTGAGTCTTCCTTCCATGAACGCGCGCGCATAAATTCCCGGGGCCGCGTGCCCCTGGAAATAAACCGTGTCCCCTTCGAACTCCGGCGTTCTCGCACGGAAAAAATGGTTAAAGCCGACTTCATAAAGCGTCGCCGCCGACGCGTAGGTCGAAATGTGTCCGCCGATGTTGTGCTCTTCGCGGTTCGCGCGCACCACCATGGCCAGCGCGTTCCAGCGAATCAATGACTTGATGCGCCGTTCCAATTCCTGATCGCCAGGAAACAGCGGCTCCAACCGCACTGGAATTGTGTTCGCGTATGGCGTGTTCGCCGTGAACGGCAAATCAATCCCGTTCACCGTCGCGTGCGCCCGCAGCCGCTGCAGGATTTCCGATGCCACTTCCGCCCCGCTCGATTCCAACACCGAATCCAGCGACTCCAGCCACTCCTGAATCTCCACATCCTCGATGTGGTGTGGCTGAGTGTAAGTCTCGTTGTCCATTTTTACGTTGTCCCTCGTCGGAAAAACTCTGTCCCGCGCCGCCATATGCGCCTTCCTTATCTCACTATAAGCTTAAAGAATACACCGCCGCGCGCCGTCGCGCACTTCACGATTTTAGCCGTTATTGTAGCGACGTAATTCTGCCCCTGCTGGTCTGGCTAAGATATGGCCATTTTTTCGGAGTGCGACGCATTTGCGGTATGCTGTCTGTTCACAAGTTATGAGTAATCCTGTTTTGCGCGTCGAAAATCTGACTAAGCGCTACGGCGACGTCGAAGCCGTCCGCGGCATCAGCTTTGAAGTTAACGAAGGCGAAGTTTTTGGCCTGCTGGGGCCGAATGGCGCCGGCAAAACCAGTACTGTCGAAATTCTAGAAGGTCTTCGGAACGCCGACAGCGGCACGGTTTCCGTTTGCGGTTACGATCCACAGCGTAATCCCGATGAACTGAAGCGCGAGATTGGCGCGGCACTTCAATCCACAGCGTTGCCAGACAAATTGCGGGTCATGGAAGCACTGAAACTGTTCGCGGGATTTTACAAACGGCAGCGGAATCTGGAAGATTTACTGAAGCGTTTTGGACTCGAAGAAAAGCGTAACGCATTTTACAGCCAGTTATCCGGCGGACAGAAGCAGCGATTGGCGTTGGCCATCGCTCTGGTCAACGATCCCAAAGTGGTTTTCCTTGATGAACCTACCGCCGGTCTTGATCCTCAAGTGCGCCGCGAAATTTACGACGTGATTGAAGAATTACGCCGCGACAACAAAACCATCTTGCTGACCACCCATTACATCGAAGAGGCCGAGCGCCTCTGCGACCGCGTGGCCATCGTGGACCACGGCAAGGTCATCGTACAAGGCACGCCCCGCGAATTGAAACAGTCTTCCGCGGACAAGACGCGCATCGAAGTACGTCTGGCTCGGGAAGAATCTGAAGAAAGACTGAAATCTCTTGAGGGCGTTTCCGATTGCCGTTCGCTGAACGGTCTTTATGTCTTGCATTGCCTCCGGCCGCCGCAAGCCATCGTTTCGCTGGTGAAATATCTGGAAGCGCAAAATAACGAACTGGTTGGACTGGAAATCGCCACGCCTTCTCTGGAAGACGTTTTTATTGAACTCACGGGAAGGAGGCTACGGGATTGACGAACCTTCTCACGTTGACGCGCATGCGCGTACGGCTGGCCCTGCGCAACAAAATGTTTTTCTTTTTCAGCATCGTGATGCCCCTGGGCTTTTTCTTTCTTTATGCGGGCGTCTTTGCCAAGAGCATACCGCTGGTTGTCGCTTATCTTTTGGGACCGGTTTTGGCGCTGAACGTTATGGGAAGCTTCTGGGGCCTGAGTGCGACCCTGGTGACGTTCCGCGAACAAGGCATCCTTCGTCGCTTTCACGTCACGCCTGCGACGGCTACGGACATGCTCGTCTCCAGCATTCTGGCCAATTACGCACTTACCCTCCCAACCGTGCTGGTGGAACTCATTCTGGCGCGCTTTCTATTTCATGTTCCGGGCCTCGGCGACCTTTTTTCGGTTTTCCTTCTGGTTTCGATCGGCACCGTTTCCTTCGGCTCGCTCGGCTTGGTGATCGCCAGCGTCACCAACACCATGCAGGAAACCCAGGTTCTTAATCAGTTGCTATGGCTCCCGCTGATTTTTCTTTCCGGAGCCACCATTCCTTTCACCTCTCTCTCAAAAACGGTTCAGCACATCGCGCTGTTTCTTCCGGCCACTTATCTTGTGCACGGACTGAAAAATGCCATCGTCAACAGTTTTGGCCCGGACCAGATCCTTCTCCCTCTGGCTTCTCTGGCGATCTGGTTCGTCCTCACCCTCTTTCTGTCTTCTCAGCTTTTTCGCTGGGAGCCGGAAGCGAAAATCGGCCGCAGAGCCAAACTGTACGTCGCCGCCACGGCAATTCCTTTCATTCTTCTCGGGTTGTGGGAAGCGCGTTACGGCCGGGTGATCGCGGAAGAAAAGATGACCATGCAGCGCGTGGACGACTCGGAAAAATCGGACATGCAGGAAAAGTCCAAGGACAAACAACAGAGCACCGACCCCTCAAGGCTGGATGAGTCCAAGCCGCACCAGTAGTCATTCCACGTTTCTGCGCTGGCATACGCCAAATTGGTTCTGCCCTTTGGCAATTTTCACGGCACACTCAGTTGACCGCTTCACGTTCGCATATGAAAATTGACGCTGTGGATGCCGTACCGTATTCTGCAAACTGAGTGGCTGCCATAAAGGGAGCAATTATGCCGGTTCAGAAGACCGAAAAAATTTGGCACAACGGCAAATGGATCAACTGGGACGACGCGCAATTGCACGTTCTTTCGCACGTCGTAAGTTACGGCTCGGCGGTCTTCGAAGGCATTCGCTGCTATGACACCAAACAGGGCCCGGCGATTTTTCGTTTGCGCGAACATATGCAGCGGCTCATGAACTCCGCGAAAATTTATCGCATGGATCTGGCCTACTCGGTCGAAGAATTCGGCAATGCGGCCTGCGAGTTGGTTCGCCACAATAAACTGAACGCCTGTTACGTGAAGCCGATTGTGCTGCGCGGTTATGGCGAGGTTGGCGTCAATCCCCTCAATTCGCCGATTGAATGCTACATGGCCTGCTGGACCTGGGGCGCGTACCTCGGACCGGAAGCGCTCACCAAGGGCGTTGACGTCGGCGTCAGTTCCTGGTCGCGCATAGCCCCGAACACGCTGCCCGCGATGTCCAAAGCCGCCGCGAATTATATGAATTCACAGCTCATTCGCATGGAAGCCACGTTTAACGGCTACGCGGAAGGCATCGCGTTGGACAAAGAGGGCCACCTTAGCGAAGGTTCCGGGATGAACGTGTTCCTGGTGCATGACGATGTTCTGTACACGCCGCCGCTGTCCACCAGCATTCTCCCCGGTATCACGCGCGACTCCGTCGTCAAAATGGCGCAGGACCTGGGCATCACCGTGAAGGAAAGCGTTATCCCGCGCGAAATGGTCTATATCGTTGACGAAGTTTTCTTCGTTGGCACCGCTGTCGAGATCACGCCTATCCGTTCCGTCGATCGTATTCAAGTCGGCAAAGGCGTTGCCGGACCAATCACGCGGAAACTGCAGGAAGAGTTTTTCGCCATCACCAGCGGCTCAAAGCCCGACAAGCACCACTGGCTCACCCCTGTGAACGCTCCGGTCGCCGCCACTTCTCGTTGACGTCTATAGCGTCCGTTTTTTTCCTCTGAGTTCTCTACCCTCAGGTCTCTGTGCACTCCGGCTTAGTTTTTCGACGGTTGCCGCTTTCTCTTCCCATCGCCACTAATCTGTGGCGCACCGGCAGCGCTCCAGCTAAAATCCAAACGCTCGCTCTTCCCACTTTTTCCTGGAGATGCCGGTGTACAACACCTCGCAGAGACTTGTAGCTGAATTCCTGGGCACCTTCGCGTTGGTTTTTTTTGGCGCCGGAGCCATCTGCACCGAGCGGTTCCTGCAAGGCGCCGGTGGCGGATTACTGGCGACCGCACTGGCTTCTGGGCTGGCGATTGCCGTAATGTCCATCGCCCTCAGTCACGTTTCCGGAGCGCATTTCAATCCTGCAGTGACTATCGGCTTCTGGATCACCAAACGCATGAGCACCATGGAAGTGCTGGGCTACTGGCTCGCGCAGATGCTCGGCGGAATCGTCGCGGCATTCTGCCTGAAAGCGATTCTGCCGCGCGAAGACGCCTGGCAACCGGTGCTCGGCGGAACGCCCGATCTGGTTCGCGATTTCACGCGACTGCCGGCGATGGGCCTGGAAGCGCTGATCACTTTTTTCCTGGTCCTTATTTATTTCGCCACCACTTCGGAAGACAACCTCGATTCGCGCTCACTTTCCGGGCTCGCTGTTGGATTGGTCTACACCATCGGCATTCTGGTCGCCGCTCCGTTCACCGGGGCCGCGCTTAATCCCGCGCGCGCGTTTGGGCCTGCGCTGGCCAGCACTCACTGGTCAAATCAGGGCGTGTACTGGGTCGGACCTATTGCCGGCGGCTGCGTGGCCGGTCTGATTTACGATGCGCTGTACGCTAGAAAACAGTCGTAACATTTTCGCCCAGCGAGCTAAAATGCTGGCGCTACCCGGAGGGACTTCGATGCGCGCATCCTCTAGATTTTTTGCCGGCTGGTTGGTGTGCCTGCTGGCCACCACCGCTACGGCGCTTTCGGTGAAAGCTCAAGTCAATCCTTATAAGGACGGCACACCTGGGCTCAACGGCTACCGTTCCGAAATCATGGCGGAGGTGATGATCCAGGAAGACAAATTCACGCGGCTGGCTGAAGCCATTCCTGCCGAAAAATATATCTGGCGGCCTTCGCCCGACGTTCGTTCCTTCGCGGAAGTGTTTATGCACGTCAGCGCCGCCAACTTCAATCTGTACAAATTAGTGGGAACCCCGCCGCCAGCCGGATTCGATGTGAAAGGTTTTGAGAAGTCCACCACCGACAAAGCAAAAGTCATTGCGACGTTAAAGGAATCCTTCGCCCACGCCAAAAAAGCGATCACCGGAATGAACGACGCAGAACTGGAAAAGAGTCTGGATTGGTTCGGCGGAAAAAACACGCAACGTGGAATTCTGTTGTTTATCGTACGCCACGCATCCGAACATTTGGGACAATCCATCGCTTATGCCCGTTTTGCGGGCATCACTCCTCCATGGACCGAGGATATGCAGAAGAAGCAGCCTGCGAAAAAATAGCCCGCAAGGGCGGCTCTGCTGGCCATTCGCAACCCACGGCCACCATTTGCTCGTTCTCCCTGTCCCATCGCGCAGGGTTAACTAGCCCGCTACCCGCCTGTACGACTTGGTTGCCCGCCCCTTTCGACGATGCTACTTTCGCGCTAGGCCTTTTACCCGATATAAAGTTTCGTGGAGCTGTGCTTTCGCCTTTTTATCTTTACTGACCACAGAAGACTGAGGACTGAGAACTTCTTTTATGGCACTGAACATTGACGATCTTCTTCGCCGCGCCGTAGAGCAAAAAGCTTCCGACTTGCACCTCAAAGTCGGCAACCACCCGTACCTGCGCGTCGACGGCGTGCTGAATCCCATCACCGAAGTGCCGCGCATCACGCCAGAAGAAATGCTTTCCATGGCCTTCAGCATGATGACCAACCGGCAAAAACAAAAGTTCAAGGAAACTGCCGAGCTCGATATGGCTTATGGCGTGGCTGGCCTGGGCCGCTTCCGCGTAAACGTTTTTCAGCAGCGCGGCAACGTTGGCATGGTTCTGCGCGTCATTCCGACCAAGATTCGCACTTCGGAAGAATTGAACCTTCCGCCGGTCATCACAAAAATTTGTGAAGAGCAGCGCGGCCTGGTGCTGGTCACCGGTACCACCGGCTCCGGTAAGTCCACCACGCTTGCCGCGATGATTGACCGCATCAACGCTACCCGCTCCGATCACCTGATCACCATCGAAGACCCCATCGAATTTTTGCACCGCGACAAGCGCAGCTTCATCAACCAGCGCGAAGTTGAAGTGGACACCGCAAACTTTTCGACAGCGTTGCGCGCTGCATTGCGTCAGGACCCGGACGTGATTCTGGTCGGCGAAATGCGCGACTTGGAGACTATTTCTACCGCTTTGTTGGCTGCCGAAACCGGCCACTTGGTTTTTTCCACGTTGCATACTTTGGACGCGACAGAAACCATCCAGCGCATCATCGCGGTGTTTCCTCCGCCAGAGCAGAAACAGATTCGTTTGCAGCTCGCCGCAACTTTAAAAGCCGTTGTCTCGCAGCGACTGGTGCGCCGCGCCGATGATCAAGGCCGGGTTCCCGCCGTCGAAATTATGATCGCCACCGGCTACGTTCGCGATTGCATCATTAATGCCGACAAAACCCGCTTGATTCATGACGCCATCGCAGCCGGCGGCTCGCAATACGGCATGCAGACTTTCGATCAGTCGCTCTTCGATCTTTACACCAAGCAGCTCATCACCCTCGATGAAGCGCTCATTCGTGCTTCGAACGCCGACGAATTCAAGCTGCGCATCCAGGGTGTCCGCTCCGCCGCCGACGCCGCCCGCGAAGAAATGGAAAAACAAATGGCGGACTTCGAACGCTTCGCCCGCAAATAACACTTAAACAATTTCCCCTATCCGCGAGGGCCCATGAAGCGCAAATTTACTATTCTGCTCATCAGTTTGGTTGTCTGTATTTCCGGTGCGTTGTGTATATCCGCTTACCCTCAGACGTCAGGCTTGACCGCGCTGCAACTTATGGCTCTGATAGCGGGCGGCGCCTTCCCGGAAAACCTGAGTCACGATCTGGAGGCGCGCGGTATATCGTTCGAGCCCGACGACAACTTTATTTCGCTTGCCAATACGGCAGGGGCCAACCCCATAGTGATTTCCGCTCTCCGTAACTCCAAGCGCATATCTCCTCCGTCGTCCCGCACTTTGTCGGAACAGGCGCTACTCCAGCGTCTCAGTTATGCCGGAAGTCTGATCCATTCCGGTGACACCCAGACTGCCGCAAGGGAGCTCAGCAATTCCCTTTCAAATCCGGATGCGAAATCCGCGGCTGGTTTTGTTATCAGCGAAATCCTGATCCGGGATCGCCGTTTCGCCGAAGCCGCGGAAATCTACTTACGGATTCTGCAGGACAATCCGGACTTTCCTGAAATTCACAGCAGGCTCAGTTTCGCCTTGACTGAAAGCGATAACGACGAAGAGGGCTTTCGCGAAGCGAAACTCGCGCTCAAGGAGAACCCCAACGACGCGGTGGCTCATCGTAGCGCTGGGATCGTCCTGAGCTCGGCGCGGAACTACCCTGCCGCCAAGCTCGAATTTGAAGCTTCCATTCGCTGCAAACCGGATTACGACGTGGCGTATGGCAGCCTGGGTATCTTCCTCGATGAAATACGTGATTACGCCGGCGCCGTGGCGAATTATAAAAAAGCCATTACGCTGAATCCAAAAAACGTAAACGCTACGTACAATCTCGCTCTTGCTTACGGAGAACTAGGCGACCACGTTTCCGCGATTCAGGAATATCGCGAAGCCAAGCGGCTCGATCCTTCGCGGCTTGACGTACGGCAGAATCTGGGCAGCGAACTCATCCACGCGGATCCCTCCGCGGCCATCACCGAATTCGAGGAACTCGTGGCCCTGGCGCCGGATTTTCCGATTTGCCATTTCTGTCTGGGCAATGCGTACTACAACGTTGGAAGACTTTCAGAAGCGCAAAAAGAGTTTCAAATCGCCGCGGACGGTGATCCAGCGGAGGCGGGCCCCCGCCGCGGACTCGGCCTGATCCTCGAGGCGCAGAAAGATTATGACGGAGCACTCGTTGAATATCGCAAAGCGCAGTCGCTCGACCGTTCCTCAAGCATCGCGTACGAATCTGCCGGGCGTGTGTTGCTCCTCAAGAAGGACTTTCCCGGGGCCATCGCCGAATTCAAGCAAGCGGAACAACTGAATCCGTCGGAATGGGGACCGCATTCCCAGCATGCTCAAGCGCTGGAAGGGCTGGGAGATCGCGCCGCCGCCATCGCCGAATATCAAGAAGCGCTCTCGCTCGCTCCGAAAGAGCTTCAGCCTCGTCTCGATCTTGCATTAGCACAGGAAAAGTCTGGCAATTGGATCGCGGCCCTCGGTAATTATCGCCAAGCCGCGCTCGATGAAGAGCCGCTCAAACCCGGGACAACTTCTATAAGATACGACGCGCAAAACAAATACCAATCAGCGCAAGAGCGTTTTCAAACCCATATCGCCCAACTCCGTTCTTCCGGGCACGCAGCCGATGCATCTGCTCTCGAGGCCTCCTGGAAATCGAGTAAGTCAGTGACCAACCTCGACGCCGAATACCACGACGCGATCCAGGCCAGTATGTCCGCGATGCAGCAGCGGCAGTTCGACGTCGCGGAAACCGCTGCAAAGCGCGCCATCGAAATTGCCGAGAAAATCCAGCCACAGGACGGCCGGTTGCCGGAATCGGTTGAACAGCTCGCCAACGTCTATGCATGGCGTCAGGATCTTAAGAAGGCGGGCGAGAACTTCAAACGGCAGTTGGCAGTTTCGGAGAAAATCTACGGCCCCCAGTCTCCAATGCTCTCTAGCCCTTTGCAGAACCTTGCTATGTGGGCACTCCAGCAGAATGACTTCGCGAACGCCGAGACTTGGTTTAACCGCTCCTACGAATTGAACCAGAAGACCTATGGCGAGAACAGCCAGGGCACAGCCGACAGCCTTCGCGGTCTGGCTCACGTGTACCAAATGCAAAAGGATTTTCCCAAGGCCGAGTCCGCCACCCTTCGTGCCTTAAAGATTTACGAGACTGTGTACGGCCCTGAAAGCCAGCAGGACGCAATTCCGTGGACCACCCTTTGTGCGCTTTACGACCGGTGGGGCAAACCGGAAAAGTCAGTTCCCTGTCACGCGCACCTGGTTTCGCTTGCCGAAAAACTATTTGGACCCGACAGCGCCTATCTCGTGCAGGACCTGACCGGCGAAGCCCGCGCTTTGCGCCAACTGGGCCGTAACGAAGAAGCCGCCAAACTCGAACAGCGCGCGCAGTCCCTGCAATCCTCGCAAAGCGCTCAAATGCCGATGCCGCCGCCAAGCCCGCGGTGATGCTAGATGTCATTTCCAGGCGAAGCTTCGAATTAAGTGTCTTTGTTAGTTGCCGGAAATAATAGAAAAACAACCGGCGGACTTCGCGCGCTTCGCCCGCAAGTAGCTCTTTTTTGTTTTGCCACGCCTTGCCTTAATATTCGTCTTTTGTAGCGGCGACTTTAAGCGTCGCTCGCTTTAGCGGAGTTTCGATATCGTCATTGGTTCCACATGAGAACCGTTCTGAACATAGCCGTGTTGGTTTTGAGTTTCGAAACATTTCTCGGCGCCTCGCCGAACGCGACGAACATTCGTCGTGTTGATTTCAAGAATTTTTCGTACGCATGGAGCGAGGAGATGGGTGATAGCTCGTCGGTTCCATCACTTCTATCGCTGGATTACCCCACCTTCGGTGAACATTCGCGTAGCGAACGGCATTCACCAGTTCTATCCTCGGAACCGGGACGCCCTTGAAGGCATATATCCTTTGATCCGCGTCAATTCTGTAACTTAACTTATGGCGATTTGGAAGGAGACGGCGCGGAAGAAGCCGCCGTTCATTTGAACTACAGTACCGGCGGCACCTCTAACTGGGACTTCTTATACCTACAGGTTGCGTGATAACGTTGCAAAGCTGTTCGCCATACTGCAAAGCGGCTCGCGTGGCAGCGGGGTCTGGTGCGCGTTTCCATGACGAATGCAATACTGGCGCTAGACTTCGCTGCTGAGGAACGGCGCCTGGGCGATTGCTGCTCGTAAGGATACATCCGCGTTCGCTATCGCTTGCGGCACGGAAACTTCATAGAGCAAAGCCCGCACGAGCGCGGCGATTTACAGTTGCGAACGCACTAAAATTAAACGTTCGCTCGCCGGCAAAGGTGCGACCGCACCACTTGAGCCAGGTCCTATAAATACCGCCCTTCTGCGTCCCACGTTTTGATTTCATCTTCGACAGAAAAAATATCCGCGGAGCTCTCTGCAAATCGGGCCTCTAGTTTGTAGGCCTGTTCCTCCAGGGGAATCGCCAGCCAGGAACGATGTTTTAAGAATCCACGTACGTACAGGTCGACGTAGCGTTCGAATCCCAGCACCGCCATTTGCGTGGCATGCACAAGAGCATGGAACAGAGCGCGCGGCGCGATTTCATCGTGAAATACCAACACGTCGATGTAGGTGAACGACGCCAGGTGCACGAAGTCCGGGAAATTTCCGCCGCTCATTTCCTTTGCCTGTGCGTAAAACGGCGGAGGAGGTATGCGCGCTCCGCGCAGCGTGATGTTTTCACTTTATCCAGCAATTCAGCCGAAAAATACCGCGTGGTCGGCGCTCGCAATGCGGGATCCAAAGGCTCGCTGTGCCGCACATACAATTCGCGCTCGCCCCAATAGTAGCTCGCGACGCCGGCAATGATCTCTTCCACAGTAGGTTCTCGCGGCTCGCTCGGGCTCATTTCTGCGCTCTCAGCTAGCACAATCTACACTTTGCATTTACGGGGAGCAATCCTGAAAGTACCTAGCTCTTGACGCCCGCACGTTCTTGCCAGCAACATTGCGACGACGTATTATTCGGTCGCTCATTTCCCGCCGTTAGAAAATTCCAGGAACGGAGACTTTCCCATGATTCCCGCAGAGTGTTTGCCCGGCCGCCGCAATTTTCTGAAAGCCGGAGTCGTGCTCGCCACTGGACTCTCCGGAGTTGCGCTACTTCCCCAACCCGCGGTGTCAGAAGAATCCGACGCTTGGGTCATCGGCCCTAAGCCCGGCTTCACGCCCGAAATCGGCACGCTCACGTCCATGCTGGCGTTCACCCGCATGCAAGTTCTGAATTCCGTGAAGGGAATGTCGCAGGCCGATCTCGATTTCCTATTCGACGGCAAAGCCAACACCATCGGCGCGCTGCTGTTGCACCTGGCCGCGACCGATTCTTACTATCATCTCAATTCTTTTCAGGGCATAGCCTGGGGAAAATTCCCCGACGCCGCCAAACAAAAGTGGGAGGTGGCAATGAATCTGGGCGAACCAGCGCGCAAAACCATCAAGGGCAACAGCCTCGATTACTACCTGAACGTGCTGAACGAATCGCGTGAAAAAACGCTCGGCGAATTAAAGAAGCGCGACGACAAATGGCTGGCCGCTCTCGACACCGAAGCCGGCATGAACAATTACGGCAAATGGTTCCACGTCGCCGAACATGAATCCAACCACAACGGCCAAATCAAGTTCCTCAAAAGCCGCCTCCCCGGCGCCAAACCCGCCAGCGAATGAACTAATCTTCATTCCGTCGTCCCAAGCCTGCCTGCGGCAGACAGGCGAAGCGAGGGATCTCTCTTCACCTCGGTCCTTTGCGCGCTGCGCACTTTGCGTTAGGGTCTGGTAGCCTTTGGCCCTCGCACTTTGTATTTTGTACTCTTATACTTTGTTCCGATGTTCTCGCGCGCACGCCCCCGCAAACTCGACACCGAAGACGAACTCTACGATGTAGCCCTACGGGCGTTGATGCGCCGTGCCCACTCGGTCCATGAAATGAAGCAGAAATTAGCTCGCCGCACCGATAACGAGCTTCTGGTTCGCGTAGTCATGGCCCGCCTGAAAGAAAACGGCCAACTGGACGACGAGCGCTACGCCCAGCAATTCACCCGCAATCGCACGCAGTCGCGAAAGCAGGGTAAGTTTCGAATTGCACGGGACTTGCGGGCGCGCGGTGTTGCGGATAATCAGATCGACGCGGCAATCGAAGATGCGGCCGCTACGACTGACACGGTGGCAATGGTGCGGCAAAGGATTGAGCGGAAGATACGTTCGTACCGTGGTGAGATGGATGAGCGTAAGATCGCTTCGATTTATGGGTCGTTGCTGCGTGCAGGCTTTCCGTCCGACGTTGTCCGGAAGGAATTAAAGAACTTAACGCGAGAAGAAGTGCCGGAAAGGGACGCGGAATAGGAACTATAGGCTGCTTCGGGTGCGAACGAGGCTGGAGCCATGCGCTTCCTTGCGCGGTCTGCCATAATGAAGCTCAGATCAATCCATCTTCGAGGCATACGTGAGCGGTAACGCGAGCAGTCGCAAATACATGAGCGGGAGCGAGATTCGGGAAAAGTTTCTGCAATTCTTTGAAAGCAAAGGGCATCGGCGGGTGCGCAGCAGTTCGCTGGTGCCGCATGGCGATTCGACCTTGCTGTTTACCAATGCCGGGATGAATCAGTTCAAAGATGTGTTTCTGGGGCTGGAGAAACGCGACTACACCCGGGCGACTACCGCACAGAAATGCGTGCGGGCCGGCGGGAAGCACAACGACCTGGAAAATGTTGGATTTACAAAGCGGCACCACACGTTTTTTGAGATGCTGGGAAATTTTTCGTTTGGCCCAAATGGAGTAGTTGGAAATCAGACTCCATATTTCAAGCCTGAGGCAATAGCGTATGCTTGGGAATTGTTGACCTCGCCTGAATGGTTTGCGATTCCGAAAGAAAAACTATATGCAACGGTTTTTCAAGGTTCCGATCTTCCCGAACTTGAACTGCCTCCGGACGAAGAGGCGGAGAAACTCTGGTTTGCTCAGGGGGTGCCAGCGGCACGTGTCTTTCGTCTCGGAATGAAAGACAATTTTTGGGCCATGGGCGACACCGGCCCGTGCGGGCCATGCAGCGAAATCCACTACGACATGGGTCCTGAAGCCTCCGAGGAGGGTCACGCAGAATGTCACTTTCCCTGCGATTGTGGCCGCTATGTCGAAATCTGGAACCTCGTTTTCATGCAATACAACCGCGACTCTACCGGAACGCTCTCGCTCCTTCCAAAGCCTTCGGTGGATACCGGCATGGGGCTGGAACGAGTAGCCGCCGTATTGCAGGACGTGATTTCCAACTACGACACGGATCTGTTTGCACCGCTGACCAAGCGCGCGGCGGAGCTTTGCGGCGTGGATTTTAATCGTGAGGAATCGTTGGAAGAGGGTAAAGGAGGAGCGGCTTCGCTACGGGTCATCGCGGACCATGCGCGCGCGACGACATTTCTTATGACGGATGGAGTGCAACCATCGAACGATGGACGCGGATATGTGCTGCGTAAGATCATTCGTCGCGCAATTCGCCATGGCCGGTTGCTCGGCGCGACGAAGCCGTTTCTCTCCGAAATGGTGCAAACCGTTCGCGAGCTGATGGGCACTGCTTATCCCGAATTGCTCGAACCGGCAGTCGCCCGCGTGCCCGAGATTGTTCTGTCCGAGGAAAAACGCTTTGGCCAGACGCTCGACATCGGGTTGAGCAAACTCGAAGACGAGCTGAAGCCTTTTGCCGGCCAAAAAGGTGCCATTTATTCGGGCGAGAAGGCGTTCAAGCTTTATGACACTTACGGCTTGCCCATGGATTTTATTCTCGATTCCGCTCGCGACCTCGGCGTGCAGTTCGATGAAGCAGGCTTCGAGAAAGCGATGGAGGAACAGCGGACGAAGGCGCGGGCTTCTTGGAAAGGTACGCATAAGGGGGCGGCGAATCCGGCTCTTGCAAAATTGGGGGAGACGTTCAAGACCGAACCGGCTTTTTATTACGCGACCTGCACGAAGGATTGCCATATTGAGGCAATCATCTCCAAAAGTGGAAGGGTCAACGAACTAAAAGCCGGCGAATCCGGCGAAGTGGTGCTGGACCGCACGGCGATTTACGCTGAGTCGGGCGGGCAGATTGCCGATACCGGAGCGTTTTACGACAGCTCCGAACCGCAAGTGCTGGCGGAAGTCTCTGGCGCTTATTATCCAGTGGCCGGACTGGTGGCGCATCGGGTTACGGCGAAAGAAACATTGCACGTGGGAGATCGCGTGACGGTGATTGCCGATGCCGAACGGCGTTCGCGTGTGATGCGCAATCATACCGGCACACACCTGGTGCATGCGGCGCTGCGCAATATTCTGGGGCCGCATGTGAAGCAAGCGGGTTCGCTGAATGCTCCGGACCGTTTGCGTTTCGACTTTTCGCACTTTGCGCCGGTGGATGAGGAGGAACTGCGCGACATCGAGCAGCAGGTGAATGACGAGATTCGGCTGAACACCGAGCTAGAAACGAATGTGACTTCCCTCGATGAAGCACTGGCTTCCGGAGCTTTGGCTTTCTTCGGCGACAAATATCCCGAGCACAATGTTCGCGTGGTGACGATTCCCGATCCGCGAGCACCCCGCGGCTTTTACTCCAAGGAGCTGTGCGGCGGAACGCATGTCAAACGGGTTGGCGACATCGGTGTAGTCAAAATCCTGGGCGAAGAGTCGGTAGCGGCAGGCGTACGCCGCATTGAAGCGGTTACCGGCATCGGCGCACTAGAGCATTTTCAGCACCAGGCCAGCGTGCTCTCGTCCATCGCCAAACAACTCAACGTAGGCGAAGACGCCGTTCTGGCGACAGTTGAAAAGCTGACCCAGACTACGCGCCAGCTAGAAAAACAACTGGCCGATCAGCGCCGCAGAGGCGCCCTCAATCAACTGGATGAACTGGCCGGGAAAGCTCAGACCATCAAGGGCACCAAAGTGGTCGCCGGCCAGGTCGAAGGACTGGACCGGGATGGCATCCGGCAGCTAGTGGACAGCCTGCGCCAGAAGCTAGGCTCCGGGGTCGTGGTGTTGGGACAGGCCGAAGACGGCAAAGTGGCCCTGATAGCCGGGGTCACCAAAGACCTCACTTCTAAGGTCCATGCTGGCAAGCTGATACAGACGCTGTCGCAACAGGTGGGCGGCCGAGGGGGTGGCAGACCTGACCTTGCGGAGGGTGGCGGAGAAGACACAAAAGCCCTAAATAGTACCCTTGGGGGAGTGCCCGCCCTACTGGAGCCGTTGCTATAATTCGCTCACGCGCGGTCCTCACCGGACCGAACCAGATTCGCGGTCCCGCAGAGCCGCAGTCCGCCTGGCCGAACAGGCCAGCGCAGCGCCAGAAAGTGGACGACCCGCCACACGGCTAAGTCGCCCGTTTGCAACTTGTTGTACAAGTATGGCCACGCAAAGGTGGCCGCTACAAATTGTACCAAGGTTAACTCAGGGTTTGTAAGTACAAACCCTGAAACCCGAGCGCCTTCCCCAAGGCAGGCCGTCCAATGGTTCATAAAATTGGCGGCCACAGTAAAAGTCGATGGGAAAACGAAGATCCAACCCGGCCAACTTCGCGATCGTGGTGACTGTATTTTGCGTTGCTGTTTTCGGTGCGTCGTTACTGTTTGCACCGGGCGCGCAGGCGCAGATTACCAGGCTCGCCAACGATGACGGGCGAACGCTCTTCGTAAATGCCGAACCGCCGATACTGCTGAAAATCGCATCGCGGCGACGCAGCTCCATCTTCCTGCCATCCGCACCTTCGTTTACGGGCAAAAATCGTCCCGCCATGAATCTGGACCGCGACGGGGCGGAAAAACTCGTACGAGAAGCGGCGGAACGGCACAGCGTCGATCCCGCACTGATTCGCGCGGTGATCGAGACGGAATCCAACTGGAATCCTTCGGCGGTTTCCCGCAAGGGAGCGGTCGGACTGATGCAGTTGATTCCCACGACGGCGCAACGCTTTGGAGTCAATGACTTGTACAGCCCGCAACAGAACGTCGATGCCGGGGTTAAATACCTCAAGACGTTGCTGGAACGCTACAATGGCAATCTGGATCTGGCCCTTGCAGCGTACAATGCGGGAGAGGGGGCTGTGGATCGTGCTCACGGCGTGCCCTCGTTCCGGGAAACCCGGAATTACGTGCAACGGGTGCAGAGTGCTTATTTCCGGCCGGGCTCGGGACGTCTGGATGGCGCGTTCATCAATCCTCGCGCAATCCGTAAAGCCACCGATCCTACCGGCCGCACCATTTTTACGAACGACTAAGCGGATCGAGAAGCATCAAAGAAGTTAGCGGGTTTGGGGCGGCGGGTTGTGCATGAAATTTAGCCGGAAAAATTTGGCGTGTGTCTTGAGCACGTTTAATGCGTGGAGTTCACGCGCGTTCCAGCGTTTTTTCCCTTCCCTTTTTTTCCACCGGAGCTTCGCCCGCGTTTCGCCGGTTTTTGCTGCAGCGCTACTGGTGGCTTGCAGCGTTGCTTTTGCTGCGAACTCTGTGGCTTCCAGTTCTTCCGCTGATCCCACAGCAGCGGTGAAACGGCAGTCGGCGAGCACGCAGTTCTTGCGTGCACAAGACCAGCGCATCGCGCTGAATAATAAAACTACAGAAAAGCGTTCCCTCGAAGATTACAAGCAAGTCGTCAACACTTTTCGGCGAGTTTATATGATTACTCCGCACGCTGCGGAAGTTCCCGACGCGTTGCTGGCCGTGGCGGAGTTGTATACGGAGATGGGCGAGCGATTCGGCAGAAGCTACTTTCAGTCGGCTGTAGATACTTATCAATTTCTCATACGCGAATACCCCACCAGCCGGTACTGCCAGGATGCGTATTTGCGTTCGGGAAAGCTACAGAAGGATCAGCTGGGTGATTTGGCGGGCGCGACCAAGACATTCGACGCGTTTCTGAAAAAGTTTCCACGTTCGGCGCACAAGCGCGAAGCGCAGGAAGCGCGCGCAGAGTTGGCTTTGCTGCAAAATTCCGCTCCGGGGGAGGCCGCACCGAAAAGCGCTATTGCCCGGAGCGCGAGTTCTGACATGGAGAGGGCGAACACTTCGAAACGTTCAGGGTCGCAAAATTCGCAACGCGATTCGGAGCGAGAGCCGGCGAACGTTTCGCTTGCGGAAGAAGACAAACAAATCGCGAGTGTGAACGCAGCTGAAAAAGCGGTAGTGCCCAACGTCGCGAGCGGACGCGCACAGCAAATTCGCAAAATCAGCGCGAAGGCTTTGCAAAATTCCACGCGAGTGACCATCGACCTCGAAGGCGGCGTGCAGTATGTTTCCGGGCGCATCGCCAATCCCGACCGGATTTATTTTGATTTGCACGCGGCGAAACTGACGCCGGTGCTGGCACATACAAAAATAAAGACTGACGGCGCGATTCTAAGCGCGGTCCGCGTGGCGCAAAATCCGTCGAGCGTGGTGCGGGTGGTACTGGATGTAAACGGCGTGACAGATTACACCGCTTCCCTGCTGAACAATCCGAGCCGGCTCGTGATTGACCTCTATTCGAACGGCGAAGCGGTACAGATCGCAAAGGCGGGCGACGGCTCGGGAGAAACTGCAACGGCTACGGAGAAACCTGCCGGAAAAACGCAACCTTCAGCAACCACTCCGGTGCAGTCAGCTAAAGCCGAGCCAAGCGAAGTTGGAAATGCCATCCCGCAGCCAAAGGGCAAACTGGGCTTGGCGACCGTTGGCAAGTCATCGAACGGAAAGCCGGATCTGGTGCAGCCAGCGTCTACGCCGCAGCCTACGCGCGGCGGACAATCGACATTGACACGAGCGTTGGGACTGAAGATCGGGCGCATCGTGATTGATGCCGGCCACGGCGGTCATGACACTGGCACCATCGGTCCGACTGGACTGATGGAAAAAGATTTGTGTTTGGATGTGGCGTTGCGGCTGGGGAAAATTATCCAGCAAAGACTGCCGGGCGCTGACGTGGTGTTCACGCGGTCGGATGACACGTTTATTCCGCTGGAAGAGCGCACACACATTGCCAACGAAGCGAAAGCGGACATGTTCATTTCGATTCATGCCAATTCGAGCCAGGATACGGGCGCGCGCGGAATTGAAACGTACTACCTGAATTTGAAGGGCTCGGCGGAAGCGATGGAAGTGGCGGCGCGTGAAAATGCCACCGACGATCAGGGAATTCATGAGCTGCAGGATCTGGTGAAACAGATTGCGCGCACGGAAAAGATCGACGAATCGAAAGAGTTTGCCGAAGATGTGCAGGATTCTCTATCGAAGAGGATCCAGAAATCGGCCAAGCCGGTGAAGAACCGTGGGGTGCGCAAGGCGCCATTTGTCGTCCTGATTGGGGCCGATATGCCGTCGATCCTGACGGAGATTTCGTTCTTGAGCAATCCGGCGGATGAAAAAATGTTGAAACAGCCGGAACACCGGCAGCGGGTGGCGGAAGGAATTTACCAAGGCGTGGCGAGTTACCTGCAGAGCCTGAACAGCATGGGCGTGAACCAGACCAACAACCCGCCAGCCAGGCGAACCGATGCTTCCGCGTCGGTAGAATCCTCTCGCAACCGAAACTAGCATTCTGGTGTCTAATAGACTTAAGGGATGAACCGTACCTTCCGCATCGCCGCTCTGTGCGCCGTCGTCATGTCTTATACGGCGGGGTCTGCCGCTGTTGCGCAGCAGACGACACATGTATTGCCAAAACAATTCGGCAAATGGGTGCTGGGCGACGGACCTGCCGACGAGCCAAAGCTGGTGTTCCCAAACAATCCCGTGTTGCAAGAAGCGGGCGTGAAGAATGTCGAGTTAGAGCGGTATTCCGACGGGAAGAAGTGGTTGAGAATATGGCTCGAAGAGTATCGAGATCCGAGCAGCGCTTACCAAGCTTATACCTCGAGTCTGGACCCAAAGCTCACTGCTTCCACCGTCGGGCCGCTGACAGCCGCGGGAGATGACAAGCTGGTGGCGCTGGTTGGAAACCGAATGGTAAGGATTTTGTGGATCAGGAACGCCACGGACGCCGATTTGAAGTTGCTTCTCGATTCTGTGAAGGAGAAGGCGGATCGCACTCCCCTGCCTCCCGTTCGCAGCTATTTGCCGGAGGAAGGCTTAATTCAAGGAACGCAGCGTTATGCGCTTGGACCGGCGGGGTTCGCTGCGGCGCTTACCTCACTGAACGAAAACAAATTTTCGTCAATCACACCGGAGATTGGATTTGCCACTGGCGCGGAAGCGATGCTGGCGAGCTACCAATCTGAACGCAATAAATCGCAAGATTTGCTGATCATCGATTACCCGACGCCGCAGATCGCGGAGCAGCGTTTACATCACATTCAGCGGGTGCTGTCCGCGAATCCGGCTTTGGCGGGAGCGACCGTCGAACGTAAGGCTTCGCTGCTATCGCTTGTGTTGTCGCCGGTTTCTGCGGAGGCTGCGGCAAAATTGCGCGATGCCATTCACTACGAGACGTCGGTAACATGGAATGAGCCCTCGCAAACGCTGACCGATCCGCCGTGGCTGCTGGTGGTGAAAGGAATTTTCGTAGGGACACTGGCGTTTTGCGGTATTGCCATCGTGATGGGCATCGCGTTTGGCGGAGTACGCGTGCTGACGAAAAGATTATTTCCGGGGAAGGTGTTCGACCGCCCCGAAGACATCGAAGTGCTGCAATTGGGCTTATCTGGAAAGCGTATTGATCCGCGAGATTTTTATTAGGGTTTAGCCGAGCCTTAGCTGGCATCGGCAGAACAAGACAGATTCCCTGCCTGCGCGGGCAGGCTCGGAATTACGGCAGCGGGCCCATTTTGGCTGCGCTTTGGCGACGGCGCCAGATCATTCATATTGTCGGAAATATAACGAAAACTGCTGAAAAGCGTCTAACGGGCATCGAGCTGGGATGTGTGCTTTCTGTACTGCCGCCACTGACGTAATATCGTGCGTCGTTAAGACGGAGACTCGGGAGAGTATGAACTTTTTATTCGACAGGAAAACGCCGGTATTGGCTGTGCCGCGCCTGGGCGCGCTGGCCGTTTTGTGTTTGAGCGTGTCGGTGCCGCTGATGACTGGTTGCGGACAAAAAGACGCGGCCAGTGGTGCGGCGGGAATGCCGCCGGGCGGGATGCCGGTGCAAGTGCAGGTGGTAAAGACGGCGACAATACCAGACACCGCCGAGTACCTGTCGGTAATGAAATCGCGGCACTCGGCGAATATCAATCCGCAAGTGGAAGGTCAGATTACAAAGATTTTTGTGAAGTCCGGCGACCGCGTGGATGCCGGCCAGCCGCTGCTGCAGATCGATCCATTGAAACAACAAGCAACCGTGAGCAGCCAGGAAGCAGCGCGCGTGGCACAGGAAGCAAATGTACAACTGGCGAAAGTTTCCTACGACCGGTCGAAGAGACTATTCGAAGCCGGCGTGATCGCGAAAGCGGAATTCGATTCCGCGCAATCGAATTACGATGCCGCGGTGGCACAACTAAAATCGCTGGAAGAACAAGTCAACACGCAGAAAGCGGAACTGCATTACTACGGAGTGCGTTCGCCGATGAACGGCATCGTTGGCGATATTCCCGTGCGTATTGGCGACCGCGTGGCAGTGACCACGCTGCTGACGACGGTAGACGAACCGGGCGCGCTCGAAGCGTACATCTACGTCCCAGTGGATCGCGCGCGCGGACTGAGAGCCGGGTTGCCGGTAAAACTATTGAATGAATCAGGAGAACTGCTGACAAATACCAGCATCACGTTTGTTTCACCCCAGGTGGACTCGGAAACGCAGACTGTCCTGGCCAAGGCGGCTGTTCCCAATACAAATGCGCATGCAAGACTGCGCGTTTCACAACAGGTTAGAGCGCAGGTGCAATGGGGCCAGCGCGAGGGCGTAACGATTCCCTTCCTGAATTTGACGCGCATCAATGGGCAGTACTTTGTCTTTGTAGCGGTGAACGAAGGCAAGGGCACGGTGGCACAGCAAAAACTGGTGAAAATCGGCGACATGGCCGGAAATAACGTGGAAGTTCTGGACGGAATCAAGCCCGGAGATCATTTGATCGTGTCCGGGGCGCAGTTTTTGCAGGACGGCGCGCCAGTGGCGGAGCATGAAGCCGCCGCGGCGGGCCCACCTACCGCAAAGGACGCAGCCGCGCCCACACGGTAAATTCAACCGCCGAAAATGTTCCCTTTCTCATACCAATCCCTGTTGACGGAGTGCCAGCGTGGTTGATTTTTTTATACGACGCCCGGTGTTTGCGACGGTGTGCGCGCTGCTGATCGTTCTGGCGGGAGCGATATCGATTCCCACGCTGCCGATCGCGCAATTGCCGGATCTTGCGCCGCCGCAAGTGATCGTGACCAGCAATTATATTGGCGCGAACGCGCAGACGGTGGAATCGGCGGTGACCATTCCGCTGGAGCAATCCATCAACGGCGTCGAGGGGATGAAATATATTTCGTCCTCCAGCACCAATGACGGGACCAGCCAGATCAACGTGGTTTTCGATGTGACCCGCAATGTGGACCTGGCGTCGGTGGACGTGCAGAACCGGGTAAACCAGGCGCTGGCGCGTTTGCCGAATGAAGTGAAAAATACCGGTGTAATTATCACCAAGCAGGCCAGCGGATTCGTGTTGGGTGGCGGCGTTTATTCCGAGAATGGCCAGTACAATAGTTTATTTTTAAGCAACTATATCGATGTGTATATTAAGGACGCGCTGAAGCGGTTGCCGGGCGTTGGCGACGTGATTATTTTTGGTGAACGCAAATACGCCATGCGCATCTGGCTGGATCCGGCAAAACTGGCGCAACGCGGGTTGACTGCTTCCGTGGTGGTCAGCGCTTTGCAGGAACAGAACGTGCAAGTCGCTGCGGGCCAAGTCGGACAACAACCGGCTCCTACCGGACAGGCATATCAAGTCAGTGTGCGGGCGATCGGGCGGCTTTCGGAGCCGGCGCAATTCGACAACATTGTCTTGAAGACCGGTTCGGACGGCACGCTGGTGCGCTTGAAAGACGTGGGGCGAGCGGAACTGGGAGCGGAGGATTACGGTTCCCTGCTGCGGTTCAACGGCCACGATGCGGTGGGCATGGGCGTTACGCAATTGCCCGGCGCGAATGCTCTGGATGTGGACAAAGCGGTCAAGGCGGAACTGATTCGGCTGTCAGCAAACTTTCCTCCAGGATTGAAAGTAGCAGTGGCTTTCGACACGACCACTGTTATTGGCGAGTCGATTCGCGAGGTGCTGCAGACATTGCTCCAAGCCATTCTCCTGGTAGTGATCGTCATTTACATTTTCCTGCAGGACTGGCGCAGTACGCTGATTCCAGCGATAACGATTCCAGTTTCGCTGGTAGGAACATTTATTTTCGTCAAGGCCCTGGGTTTTTCCATCAACACACTGACTCTGTTTGGTATCACGCTGGCTACCGGTCTGGTGGTGGACGACGCCATCGTGGTGATTGAAAACGTCGAGCGGCACATCACGGAAGGTATCAGCGAGCCGCACATGGCGGCTTCGGCGGCGATGAAAGAAGTTGCCGGAGCAGTGATCGCAACGTCGCTGGTGCTGGTGGCGGTGTTCGTGCCAGTGGCGCTGTTTCCGGGCACGACGGGAATTCTGTTTCGCCAGTTCGCGCTGACCATCGCATTTTCAGTTTCGATTTCCGCGTTCAATGCGCTGACGTTAACGCCGGCGCTTTCCGCAATTTTCCTGGGCAAGCATCGTGAACGCGCGAAAGGGTTTTTCTTTCGTGCGTTCAACAAGGTTGTAGATAGCGGCACGGAAGCTTATCGCAGTACGGTGCAGCGGATTTTGCACTGGCGAGTCATCGCCACTGTGGCGTTCCTGGCGACGCTGGGTTTGACGTACTGGATTTATTCGCGCGTGCCACTGGCCTTTATTCCGGAAGACGATCAGGGCTACGTAATGGTGATCGTGCAGGCGCCGCAGGGCGCTTCCGTGGAATACACTTCCGACATTTGCACGCAAATCGAAAAAGTGGTGCTGAAATTACCCGACGTCGAAGGAACATTCACGATTGTGGGGTTCGGCTTCACGGGAAATGCTTCGAACCGCGCCATCGTGTTCGTGCCGCTAACATCCTTCGAAAAGCGCAAGGGCGACGCGCATTCGGCGGCCGCGCTACTGGCAAATATGCGCGGACCGCTATCGCAAATTCAGGGGGCGCTGGCGATCCCATTCAACCCGCCCGCAGTGCAGGGATTGGGAAACTTTGGCGGATTTACGTTTGAAGTGGAAGACCAGGGACGAAATTCGGTGCAGCAAATCGCCACTGCGGCATACGGGCTGATCGGACAAGGCAATACCGGCGGCAAGCTGGTGGGACTGTTCACTACATTTACGGCTAACGACCCGCAGTACCTGGTACAAATCGACCGCGAGAAAGCCAAGAGCCTGCAAGTTCCCTTTACGCAGATTACGGACGCCTTGCAGGTCTACATGGGTTCGCAGTACGTGAACGATTTCGACTTCAACAACCGGTCGTATCGCGTGTATTTGCAGGCGGAGGGAAAATACCGCGCGACGACAAAGGATATTGGGCAGTATTACGTGAAGTCTGATAACGGAAAACTGATCCCCCTGGATAACTTCGCGAAGATCGAGCAGACAGCAAACCCGCAGGTGATCAGCCACTACAATTTGTTCCGCTCAGCGGAAATCAGCGGATCGGGCGCGCCGGGGCGCAGCTCCGGCCAAGCGATTGCGGAGATGGAAGCGCTGGCGAAGAAAAGTCTGCCGGGCGGAATGACCTACGAGTGGAGCGGCCTTTCGCTGGAAGAAATCCAATCGGGTGGCGAGGCGATGATCCTGTTTGGGCTGGGACTGGTGTTCGTATACCTGACGCTAGCCGCCCAGTATGAAAGTTTCGTCCTGCCGTTTATCGTGCTGCTGGCGGTTCCGGTAGCGCTGCTGGGCGCGGTGGGAGCGCTAGCGCTGCGTGGGCTGGATAACAACGTCTATTGCCAGATCGGGTTGGTGATGCTGATCGGCTTGTCCAGCAAGAACGCGATTTTGATTGTGGAGTTCGCGGAACAATTGCGCGCAAAAGGAAGTTCGATCGAAGATGCCGCAGTGGAAGCGGCGCGCATCCGGTTACGGCCAATTTTGATGACGTCGCTGGCATTTATTTTAGGAGTAGTGCCGCTCGTGCTGGCCACAGGAGCCGGGAAGGCTGGACGCATCTCGGTCGGGACAACCGTCTTCGGCGGGATGATCGCCGCGACCACATTGAATCTTATATTTATTCCGCTGCTGTACTCGGCAGTACGCAGGCTGGTGCCGGGCGGCGGAAAAGCAGCCGTTTATACCGGCGAATAGTCATTCCACATTCTACAGTCGAATAATTTCCTAATCTTTCTTTTTCTTTGGAAACCCGCAGCTGCGAGTGGCGGCGCACTAATCGAATTAATTCAAACCAAAAATTGCGTTGGACAGAAAAAGTCTCGTCTCTTACTCTCCGTGAAACCTGTGGTGGCCAAATTGGCCTTTATTGGGCACTCCCCCCAATTGAAAACTGGTACGCTCTGCCCTACTCCCGGCAGAGCGTTCCAGGAAGGTTCAAGGCCGCGCATTCGAGACATTTGTCGAGCGTAGAAAAGTGCATAACGCTCTTAGTGGATGTGTGTCTCGCGATGTGAAAAACCACGCCGTTCTGCGCGGTGCAGCGCCTCACGGATGATCTATCGGTATCTGAATAAATCACGTATTTGAGAGGAAATAAAAATGAAGCAACTGCTGGTCGTACTTTTATTGGTTCTGTTTCTGATCATTCCGACCAATGCACAGACTTTCCGCGGGGCAATCAACGGCACGGTGACGGATCCTTCGGGAGCCGTAGTGCCGGGAGCGCACGTCAAAGCAACAAACAAAGCAACTTCCATTGATTACACGTCTGAATCTACGTCCGACGGAAATTTTGTGTTTCAAGACTTGCCGGTTGGCACCTATAAGGTAACGGTGATAGTCGCCGGATTCCCGACGCTTGAAGTGGACGGCATTCTGGTCGCGCAGGGCGCGATTTATACGCTGAATGCCGGAATCAAAATGTCGCAGCAATCGACGACAGTGGAAGTCTCCGCCGCGGCGCTGACGCTCGATACGACGACATCGACGCAATCCACACTGGTGGAGGGCGCGAATCTGCAAACCATGCCGCTGAACGGCAGAGACTTTACACAATTGATTTCTGTTACGCCGGGATTTGGTGGCTATTCCGCTGGCGGCTATGGGTCATTGAATGGTACGCGCGCGAACCAGATTAATTGGCAGATCGACGGCGTAGACAACAACGATTTGTGGCATAACATTCCGGCGGTGAATCAGGGCGGCGTTTCTGGAATTGCGGGCATAGTCTTGCCGATCGATGCCGTGGACCAATTTTCAGTGCAGACCCAGGCAGCTCCTGAGTCCGGCCGGAATCCAGGCGGCACCGTAGACCTTGCACTGAAGTCAGGCGGAAATTCCATTCACGGATCCGCGTATGCGTATTTCCGAAACGAGGCGTTTGCAGCGGCATCGCCATTTGTTTCCAGTAAGAAAGAAAACCGCAATTACAATTACGGATTCTCCGTCGGCGGACCAGTATTGAAAGACCGCTTGTTCTATTTTCTGACATTTGAAAAGCAGCGATTTACGATCGGATTGCCAGGATTGGCGACGGAGCCGTCTGCGGCCTATCAGGCGGAAGCGCTGGACCTGTTGAACAACCCCGGAGGCAAGTATGGCGCGTACGCTCCTGTAGCGGTAAGTCCGGTGGCACAGCAATTGTTGACCAACCTGTGGCCGAGCTATGCGCTGAACGGGCCGGCAATACCGAACAATTACTCGAGTCCTGATCCAGAATATGGATACAGCTATAACGGACTTGGAAAAATTGATTACAAGATTAACGACAAAAATACTCTGTCATTCCACTATTTCGCTGGACAAGGAAATCAGGTTGCGCCGGTAGGCGGTTCGGCATTGTCCGAAGCGGCTTCAGAATTGAAGTTTTACTATGAAGTGGCTCCAATCCACGTTTCCAACTACGCGCTAGTCTGGAATTCCACTTTTTCGCCGAGTTGGTCGAACCAGGTACTGGCGGGCGTAAATTATTTTCACCAGAAATTCAGCGACTTCAATAACGGTTTTATCGTTTCACAATATGGATTAAATCTTTCGCCGAATTTTGACGCGACAGGTTTGACGGGCGCTCCCAACATTCAGATCAGCGGATTTGACGGAGTGGGACAGACACCGCCGGAAGGAAGAGAAGATATAACGGGTCACCTTACTGACGTGGTTTCGCACACGTTTGGAAAGCACCAAGTTCGATTCGGAGGTGAATTCCGGCGCGCGCAATTGGAAGAGTTCTATCATCGGCATGGACTCGGTAACTTGAAGTTCGATGGGTCGCAAGGGCCCTGGGCTGATACCACGCTGGCCGATAGTAAGGTGAAGAGCCTAGCCGATTTCCTGGCGGGCGAACTCAATCCCGATACGTCCAGCATTGCGTTGGGAGACCCTACTCGACTGGTGTACGTGAAGACGTTTGATTTGTTCGCGCAGGACACCTGGCAAATTAGTCGCACGTTAACTTTCAATTATGGAATACGCTGGGACTATGAAGGACCGCTAGGTAACGACAAGAAGAATCTCTCGGTCTTCATCCCCTCTAAAGGTGGTCTGGTCTTTCAAGGTGCGGGAATTGACTCTGTCTATCCGAAGAGATACAAAAACTTTTCGCCCCGCATCGGACTGGCTTATCAGCCGGGTGGCCGGTCTGACCTGGTTGTACGTGCTGGATTCGGAGTTTACTTCGACACACCAAACCTGAATCCATTCCTGGATAATCGCCCGGCAAACGGAGCGCCAAACGGGTTGGAAGGCAATCCAGCTGGACCGAGTCCGGTCAGCACCGTGGGACCTGTCAATGGCGATGGCCAAATTGTCTCTGGACAACCGATCTTTCCTGCGGGCGGCTCGGTCTGCCCGACGGGAGATATTTCTTGCCAACAGGTGTATAACCTTTTTTCTGTCAGCCAGGATTTCCGCAACGCCTACAACTATAACTACAACCTGAATATCGAGAAGTCGCTAGGAAGGTCACTTCTCTTGCAGGTTGGATACGTCGGAAGTGCGGCTCATCACCTGCTTTCGACTCAGGACATCAACCAGGCAGCCTTGAATCCCAGCGCAATCGTTGATCAGGCGACGCGGCCTTACAATGGGCAGTTCCCGAGCTTCGGAATCATCAACGAGATCAACAGCGACGGAAACTCGAATTACAACTCCTTGCAAACAGTATTGAAGATACGCGACTGGCACCGGTTTACGGCCCAGTTCACTTACACCTGGGCGCATGCGTTCGACGATATGACTGCATATCGCGGAGCTACGCCGCAGGATAGCTTCAACATCCACGGAGACTATGGAAACAGCGACTTTGATACACGCCACAACTTCACCTCGCTGTTGAACTATGATCTTCCGAACGGCTCGTTCTTGAAGCCGCTACTCAATGGCTGGACTCTGAGTAGCTTGCTTTCTTTCCACACCGGACAACCATTCAACATCACAACCAACGTGGACACGACGGGAACGGGCGAAGGTGTACAACGAGTGGATCTAATCGGAGATCCGTTCGCTGGAATCTCGCGGGCGTTCAGCAGTGGCGGAGTTCAGTGGATTAATCCCGCCGCCTTCGCGGCTCCTGCTCCCGGAACGTACGGCACACTTCCGCGCAACTTTCTCTACGGCCCTGGATTTGGGTCAGTCGATTTCTCTGTCGTTAAAAACACGAAAATCACTGAGCGCGTCGGTGCGCAACTCCGTATCGAGATGTATAATCTGTTCAATCGTAAAAATCTTGCGCCGCCGAGCACTGGTTGCGGCGCCACTGACCCGAAATCCCTCGTGCAAAGCGACCGCGTTTGCCTAGCCAGCAGCGGGCTTGGATTAACAGCAGACACCATTGGAGACTATAACGGTGCACCGGGCATTGGGCCTGGAGAAGCGTTTAACGTGCAGCTGGCGTTGAAGATTACGTTCTAACTCCGGCGTTTCGGATATGATGCTACCGGCGAATGCTGAGCGTTCGCCGGTAGCAATTATTTGGCGTAATGTGTGAGCAGCCTTTGAAACGTTCGGAGGTGGCGACGTGGGAAGCGATTCACGCTGTATCCGCACTACTCCTTCGCGGCGGACGTTTTTGCAACATGGAGCTGGCGGATCGGCGGCACTGGCTTCTGGAATTCTTGGCGAATCGTTTTTTGCTGTCTCCGCTCGCGCTGCTTCCCTTCCTCACGGTCCTTTTCCAAAAGATGCGGTGATCATTGATGCCAATGAAAATCCGCTTGGGCCTTGTTCGGTGGCGCGCCAAGCGATTGCCGATATTACTGGCGACTCGGGGCGATACAGTTTTTGGCTGACTGAGGATTTGGGAAAACGCTTTGCCCAACAACAAGGACTGAAGCCGGAATACGTGCGAGCGTTTCCTGGTTCAGGCGAACCGTTGCACTTTTCCGTCCTGGCATTCACCTCAAACGCGCGGAGCTACGTAACCGCTGACCCTGGTTACGAGGCCGGAATGCACGCGGCGAAGATTTCAGGCGCGCGAGTGGTCAAGACGCCGCTCAGTTCAAGCTACGCACACGACGTGAAGGCCATGCTCGGAGCGGCGCCAGACGCTGGACTTTTTTATGTTTGCACGCCGAATAATCCGACGGGCACGCTGACGCCTCACGCGAACATTGAATACCTGGTGGAGCACAAACCCAAAGGCTCGATTGTGCTGGTGGATGAGGCCTACATTCATTTTTCCGACGCGACCACGGCATTGGACCTGGTGAAGGCGGATAAAGACGTTGTGGTGCTGCGTACTTTCTCGAAGATTTATGGCATGGCGGGGTTGCGCTGCGGCCTGGCGATCGGACGGCCGGAGCTGGTGACTAAGCTTTCGAGCTTCAGCGGATGGAACAGTCTGCCGGTGACGGCGGTTGCGGCGGCGCTGACCAGCCTGGATGATGCGGCTGTCGTACCGGAACGCAAGCGGATCAATGCTGCGGTTCGCAGCGAAACTTTCGCGTGGCTTGACAGCAACGGCTACAGCTACGTGCCGTCGGTTTCGAATTGCTTCATGTTGGACGCCAAACGGCCGGCGAAAGAAATTATCGAAGCGATGGCGGCGCGCAATGTATTCATTGGACGCGCGTGGCCGGTGTGGCCGACGCATGTGCGAATTACCGTCGGCACAAAATTGGAGATGGAAAAGTTTCAAACAGCGTTTCAGGAAGTGATGCGGTCCAAGCCCGCGCACAATGCGATCACACCGGAGCGGGGATTGTGGACCAATCTTGACGGCAGGCGCGTGCGCAGCGATCTGGTTTAAATCTCTCCCGTTACTGCTCATTCATGCCACAAAAAATTATTTGAAGTGTGATAGAGCGCGGCGGATACCTTCCGCGAATTCATCTTCGCGAACAATCAGACTGACAATTAAATGACCGGGCTGCGCGAAGTCGTAGAAATGCCCGGGATGAACGTACACTCCCTCCTTCGACAGCAGCGTGATCGCCAAATCTTCGTCGGAGCCTACCGCCGGTACACGCAAAACGGCGGCCCAGCCGCCTTCGCATAACAAACGATTGCATGCTGACTGGCGGGAAAGCTGCGCGTCCAGTTCACGCAAATTGGCTTGCACGCGGGCGATCACCTGAGCCTGAAATTCAGCGCGTGTCGCCAGCAACTCCGGCGTCGCAAGTTGCACCGGCGTCCCGACTGACAAATAAGCGTCCGCGATGACTTCCAGCCGCGCCAAAGCTTGTGCTTTGTCATGGGAAGGACCGCTAACGGCAATCCACGCCAATTTCATCTGTGGCAGTCCGCAACTTTTTGAGAGACCACTCAATGTGAAGGTGAGCGCTTTGTTTAAGGAAACCAAGCTCTGGGCGCGAGAGTTGTTAAGTGAAAAATCCAGAAAGACTTCGTCGGCAATCAGCGCAATTCTGCGTTGTGCACAAAAGTCGGCAAGCTTCGATTGTTCTGCCGGCGATGCATAGTGGCCCGTGGGATTGTTAGGATGGACAACGATCAGAGCTTTCGTGCGTGGGGATGACGCGGCAGCCAGTGCCGCGAAATCAATCTGCCAGCCGTGATCGTACAACAACGGATAGCGCACCAATTTGACGTCGGAGAGGTCAGCAAGGAAGTCAAACAGCGGATAGCTGGGAGCAGGAATCAGGACCTCGTCGCCGGGATTGCAGAGCAGGCGAAAAATGAACGAATACGCTTCGCTGGTTCCGGATGCCAGTATCAGATCGTCTGCAGCCATCTGTAGCTGCTGCTGTTGGTAATAGGCACTGACCGCTCGACGGGCGCTTTTGATTCCGCGCGGGTCAGGCTGATAACGAAGCGACTCCGGTCTTGCGAGCGCGTTTTGAATTCCCTCTTGGTCGTAGCTGAATCCACATTCGGTGGGATTCGAACGCGTGAGGTCGAGAATTGTCTGGCCCGACGCGCGCAATTCCGCGAGCTTGTGGCTGAGTCGATTTTTTCCCAGGTTCCAGCCGGTGCGTTCTGAAAACATGAGCACGATTTGCGCCTGGGAATTATAGTTTGTCCACGCGGCGGTTGCACCTTCCGGATACGGCAGGTTGGGATGTGCAGAGGAACTGGTTGCGAGCGGGATTTGCATTTCCATGCTATCCTGCCCATTTTCAGCGGCATACGATGAGAAACTTTTTCCCCTGAGGCGGGTTTCTATTGTCGTAGGCAGCTTCCCCAGGCAACTTTCTCCGACAAATTTGCCGGAAGGCTATTCGGCCGGCTTGGGTGTAGAATCTGGAGGCCGAGCCGGAATCAAGGTCGAGATTATGCGATATCTAAAATATTTTGCGTTGCTGGGGGCGTTGCTTTTGATTTCGGTAGGAAGCGTGAAGGCGCAGGATTATGGCGGCGACTATTACGCTGACTACGGCTACTACGGTCCTCCACCGGTTTGCCCGTACGGCTACTTTAGCTACTATCCGTATGCCTGTGCACCTTACGGATACTGGGGACCTACCTACTTCGTGGACGGCCTGTTCATCGGAGTCGGCCCGTGGTATGGATGGGGATTCGGTCGCGGATTTCGCGGTCGCGGCGGATTCGGTCGTGGATTTCATGATGGTCGCGGATTTAATAGTCGTGGGTTCTCTGGACGCGGGTTCAATGGCCGATCGGGATTTGGAAATAGGTCAGGCTTCGCCAACCGCGGCGGAGGCACTCGCGGCTTTGCCGGAGGCGGATTTCGCGGCGGCGGTGGCTTCCACGGCGGAGGCGGGGGCTTTCATGGAAGCGGCGGCGGTGGCTTCCACGGAGGTGGCGGCGGTTTCCATGGCGGCGGTGGTGGCGGGTTCCATGGAGGTGGCGGCGGACATGGGGGCGGCCACCGGTAATTGATCTGAGCTCGACCGAGTTCAACCTCTAGGAAACATCAAGCGGACGGCAAATCAAATGCCGTCCGCTTTTTTTTGCCTGCTTCTTCTCTCCCCTACTAATTTTTGTTCCTGCATGGTTATCCTTAGAGCGCCCGCCGCAGAATTTTCGCGACGCGTCGCGCGACAATATGAAAATTCCAAGAGAGTGCTAAAATCTGAACGATGCGAATTCTTCTCTTGAATCTCAACACAGACTCCGCCAGCGAAGTGAATACCGCGCTCGCGGGCCAAGGTTACGAAATCGCCAGCGAGACGGGATTGGACGTCGAGCACATCGAACTGATGGCTCCGGAACTGCTCATTACCGAGGCCACGCCTTCGGACCTGAGTTGCTGCGGGATCATCACGCAAATCAAATCGCGCGAACAGACGAAATCCATCCGAGTACTGATGGTGGTGCAAGGAGGGGCGCTGGAGCGGGCGCGAGCGCTGGATCTCGGCGCGGACGACGTTATTTCAGCTCCGTTCGAAACCTTGGAGTTTGCTGCAAGGGTTCGCACGCAGTTTCGCGAGCGCCAACCGGAATTGGAATTGCGGTCCAAACTCAAACAAGCCGAAGAAAAGGAGCATTTGGCGGGGATTGCAGTAGAAACGCTGAGCGGCGGCGCGGTTACGCGGAAGCGACTTTGGGTGCTTCCGGCGCTATTTGTGCTCTGCGTGGTTGCTGTTGTGGCGGCATTGGTTACCTCGCTGACCTACCGGCGCAGCCGCACGGACACACTGCAACTAAAGGCAGAGATGGCGAGATTGAACCGCGGCGTGGTGCAGCAAAGCGATCTTCTACGCCGCGCGGAGGACGAGCGTCACGCGCTGGACGCGCAAGGAAAAACCAACTCGGCCGCACGCGAATCGCTGCTGGCGCAATCGGAGGCGCTTAAGAAAAAAATGGCCGGCGTTGGCGGAAATGGCGACGGCGAACTGCGGAAACAATTGCTGGACACGCAAGGCCGGCTGAATCGCCTGGAGAGCGAAGGCAAATTCGCCGAAACGATTGTGAAGTCCTATGGTTCAAGTGTATGCCTGCTGCACGTGGTGGTGGAATTTCTCGACCGCGGCACCGGAAATTCGATCCGCATTGCCGTGGACTCGCTCGGCAAGCCACTTTTGGATGACAAGGGCATGGTGCAATTGGACATTGCAGGTAACGGCCCGCACCTGCAGTTGGACGTTTTCGGCACGGGGTTTTTGGTACGCAACGACGGGCGCCTGCTGACCAATCACCACGTTGCGGAGCCGTGGTGGGGAAACGACGAGCTGAAAACGCTGATTGACCACGGCGCTGCAGCTTACGCACTCTCATACACTGCGTATTTTCCCGGCGGCCAGAATGGTATTTCCGCGAAGCTCGATAAAATTTCCGCGCAGGCCGATGTGGCCACTCTGCGGCTCGATGGCGGCTTGCCCGCGCACAGTACCTTGCTGGACCTGGATGATCGAAAGGACGCCAGTGTGGCCGGCGACGCAGTGGTGCTGATCGGCTACCCGACCGGTATCGAAGGAATTCTGGCCCGCGCCGGACCGGAAGCGGCGAAAGAAATTACTGGAAATAATACGGAAGTGCGGCAAATCGTCGCGCAGCTGGCGGCGCAGAAATTGATTCGGCCCACCACTACGCAAGGTCACATCGGCGACGTTCTACAAGACAAAATTGTGTACGACGCTGCGACTACGTCGGGCGGCTCCGGCGGGCCGCTCTTCAACCGCAATGGGAAAGTGATCGGCGTCAATTTCGCGATCTTGAATGGATTCGGCGGATCGAACCTGGCGGTGCCCGTGAAATACGCCAAAGAACTGCTTCGGTAGGCGCCGTGCGCTTGCTCAGCCGGCGTTAGGCTAGCAACCCGCTTTCGGACTGAACCGAACTAGCGCTGGACTCTCTCTCAGCCGAAACCTTGCCTCCAGCCTTCAGCTTGCTTATCTTAGACAACGACATGGAAATGCCAGCCAAGCGCGCTCGATGGGGCAGTCGCTTGCTTCCCTTTCTGCTCGCCTTGATCCTGTGCGGCGGGCCTACCCTGAGGGCTCTTGCTTCCCAAGAGCAGGACAAGCCGGAAGCGTCCGCGGAACAATCCGAGAAACAAGCCAAGAAAGAGCGCAAAGCCGAGGCCGCGAACCGATTACCCGCTGTGCTGTGGCGCGATCCGGGAGACATTGCTTCGCTCGACCTGTTAAACGGCGAGGGCGGTGACAAGGACGCTCCGGATCCACGCGCGGACTATACCTTCGTCAAGGAAGACTTGAACGGGACCTCAACGAAATTTTACGTGCGAGACAGCAGCGCGGTGAAGTGGCTGGTGAAACTTGGCGTGGAGGCCAGACCGGAAACGGCGGCCACGCGCTTGGTTTGGGCCATCGGCTACTTCACAGACGAGGATTATTTTCTGCGGCAGATTCACGTCCGCGGCCTGCCCAAACTGCGGCGCAAAATGCTCGGGGCTTCTTTGAAAACCGGGGTCGTCCTTAATGTAAGGTTGAAACGGACAGGCGAGGGCCTGGATAAAGTCGAGAACTGGGACTGGTTCGAGAACCCGTTTACTGGTTCACGGGAACTCAACGGGCTGCGCGCGTTAATGGCGCTGCTTAACGATTGGGATTTAACGACGCAAAACAACAAGGTGTACGTAGCGGACAATGAGCGGCATTACATGGTCAGCGACTTGGGGGCGACCTTTGGGAAGACCGAGTGGCCACCATCACACGTTCCTCTCTTCCCGCACGCCACCAAGGGAGTATTGAAGGACTATGAGCATGCCAGATTTATCCGAGCGGTTTCGGGCGATGCAGTGACTTTCGAGATGCATACGACAGCGCCATCGTTCATAAGCCAATTCCACAAAGAGTACTTTAACAAATACAGGCAAGCCGAGCGGATTGGCTTCGCAAAAGTGGTCGAGAAGCGAATTGCAGTGCTGAATCAACTGAAAGAGTGAAAACCCCGGAGAACCCGCGTTAGGACGAATGAAAACTGGAGCCGAGGGCGAGAGTTGAACTCGCGACCTGCCGATTACGAATTTGATTGATATTCCCCAACGTGTTTGTTTTCAATCCCTTCAATTTGGTCACAGCCCTGCTCTCCTGGGCTTGGTCGGGCACGGAATTTGCAGCGCAATTTGCAACGTTCTCGAATTGGTTTTCCGCAGCACTGGGGAATTAACCCGCTCAGATATGGCGGAGTTGTACAGTGTGGATGCCGATGCTCCGGAGGCCACAGATTTACTGAGGGCGAAGCGTGAGCAAGGATCTCAACTTTTGGAAATAAATGCGTCCTACGGTGCGCGAGGTTTGGTTTTGTTTAAGGCTTTCGAGATACGACCGCCAACTCCTGATTCACGCTAATCGGAAACTTGATTTCAATGGCCGGTAACGCGACTAGTCAGGGCCTTAACAAAAGGTCGCTCGACACCGAATTTTGTCAGCTAGTGGGCCGCGATAGGCGAGTCATGCGAATGACCCAACCATTCTGTGTGCGCGTTAGGATATCCGTGTCGTCTTCCGTAAATGCGTGTGCAGACTCCCCAATTTGTCGGTATTCCTTGAGATACGTCGCGACGGCTGTATCACCGAACACATAGATTTGCATGTCTTTCTTTTCAATCGTGTAGGGATTTATCCCGTTTTCTTGTGTTACAAAATTTCGTTTCACATTTTCTTCAAACTGTTTTTTCGTCAAGACTTTTACGCCAGCGGCAATATAGTCTTCCGCGAAGAGATGCATCACGGAAACATCGTCAAGCTGACCTCCCTTCCGCAAAAAACCGCCGCGTTTATCGAGCCGATGGACTGTCTCGCCGCAACGAACCTGCTCGACTCCGCCAATTGGGTCTGGGAAATCTTATGTGGCGGACCACACATAAGATTTCTGTGGCGTCCGCGGTTATGTGGCGCTGGGGATGCGGGCCAGCTAGGAAGACGCACGGAACCGCTTCCGATGCCACATAATTTCCCATCAGAGGGCGGTTCTGCTTTACGCACCGCGCAGTTGACGTGCTCGGCGTGCTAAAGCAACGGTTAAAAGGATTACTGAAAGACTTAAATAAAGCCAAGCGAACCGGTCCGCCATTGCACCACTTCCTCCTCCTGTAAAATCCAACCCTGGCACGCGATTCAGCGGGCCGATATACCAAAGGGCTGTGTAAAAACCTTCAAAGAATCTGCTCGTTCCGGTCCACACTCCAAGGGCGAGTGCGAGGGAGGGAACGAACAGCGCACCAGCCGCCCAGGCAAAAAGGGCGGTCGTCTGCCCTGTGACGCCCAAGCGCAGGGCGGTTCCAGCTCCCAGCAGCGCGGTGACGATCACGCTAGCGAGCCAAGCTGCTGGAAGCTGCCGGGACAGAACGCGAGGACATGAAAACAGGAGTTGCTGCGTACCGAAGCGCGCTTCTCGCGTACCAAGTGCCGACCAAATTAGAATCGGCCAAATCCATGCCGCGCTGAGAAGCAATCCCCGCGACATCTCAATAGGCGCGGCGGCTTGCGCGATGACCAAACCAACAGCGACGGCGTACCACCACCACGGACAGCCTTTCAATGCCAAACGCAGTTCTGCGACCAAGACACCGATGAAGTTTGAACCACGGCCACTCTCATGCAGCGACGAAAGAGAAAATGAAGCGGTCAGAGTCCTTATGGAAGAAGGCGCTGGGTGCGCTTCGATTTCGGAAGCTCCGTGTTTTGCCCTGGGTTTTGCATGCGATTGCATCCGACCGCGCGCCGGATCGAAACGATCAAAAAACAGTGCGCTTAGCAGAATGAGGCCTAACGCCACCACTAACCAAGTGATCCGCAAGAGAACTTCGCTGCTTGTCCAATCAATACCCTGCCAATGAAAGCCCGGAAAAACTCGAACAGACCGATCCGCGACAGTAAGAGAAAAGGCGTTCTCGTAACCGGGTATGGTCGCCCGTGCTGCTGGCACAACACTCCGAAACACCGTCCAGAGACCGGAAGGATCGAAACGAGGAACATCGATAGCACCAGGCAATCCGATGACTAGGCCCCAGAGAAAAAACCATACGATATTGCCGAACCCTCCGCGAAGAATGCGCACTGTCTCAAACAAGAGGGCCAGAGCGGCTGTGAGCGCTAACGCCGGCACTGAGAGCAGTAAAAAAGGTGAAAGCAAGGCCCAGGGGTGAAAGGCCCGGTCCTCTGCTACGAGGAACTGCATTGCAACTGCAGCCAAGGCAAGCACAGCCAGCATCGAAGCGAGGACCGTGAAATTGCTAAGAAATTTTCCCAGGAGATACGCAGGTCGAGAGAGAGGTGTGGAAGCAAGGATTTCGCCGACACCCGTCTGGCGGTCGCGATCCACTGCATTTTTAACAATGTAGAAGCCTACAAGAGAAAGAAATGTTGTCGTGATGACCGACACCATCACGCCGATCCATGCTGAAGTGTACACACTCCGATATTCGCCCAGCCGCAAGGAAATTTGTCCCGTTGCTGCTGCGTAACCAAGGTAAATTGCGAAGAGAAGTGTCACCAGAAAGCTGTGGCGGCGGATTCGCTCAAGAAAATCCGCACGACCAATTGCGTATATCGCGTAGGGCGTGCTCACGCGAGAGCTCCTCGATGCTCTGCGAAGGAGCGATGGGCTGCAAGCGCTGCGAGGTAGGCGTCCTCAAGAGACGGTTCCAGCGGGCGTGCACTTGGTTTCGGCGGTGCATCAGCGATGACGCGCGCGTGGACGCCATCGCTTCTATGTGCTGCATTGCTTAGAGATGCTGTTGCCGGAGCGCCGCTAGAGCATCGGTTGAGATCACGACCTCCCAGACTTTTCCATTAATAGCCGCAAGAAGAGCTTCAGGTGTACCGCAAGCGATGAGTTGCCCGTGGGCGATCAAGGCGATTTGAGTAGCCACGGCTTCGACCTCTGAGACGATGTGCGTGGAGAGAATCGCAATTCGTTCGCCGGAAAGTTCAGAAAGAAGATTGCGGAAGCGGACGCGTTCTTCCGGGTCCAACCCCGCTGTAGGTTCATCTACGATTAGCAGCTTCGGATCATTCAGGAGGGCCTGGGCAATACCGACGCGCTGACGCATCCCGCCGGAAAACCCGCCGAGAGGTCGCCGCGCTGCGTCCGTAAGATTTACTATCTCGAGCAAATCGCGGATACGCTTACATGCACTCGCTGCGCTAATGCCTTTCGCTGCCGCCAAATAATCTAGGAATTCGACGGCGGTCAGGTTTGGATAGATTCCAAAGTCTTGAGGCAAATAACCAAGGACGGAGCGAAGCTCGTCAGCTTTGTGGGCGATATCCGCACCATTCCAAACAACACGCCCTGACGTCGGCTTGGTGATCGTGGCAAGAATTCGCATTAGTGTGGACTTGCCCGCGCCGTTTGGGCCGAGCAAACCGAGCACACCGGGGCCAAGCGTAAGCGAGAAGTTCCGCAGTGCTTGCACGTTTCCGGGATATATCTTGCTGCCTGTTTCGACGATGAGCTGCATGACCGTTCTGCCTCCGACCGCCTATACCGACCGTGCCTAAAGGATACGCGCGACCGTTTCAAAAAAGTTTGCTGCATTTCACTCTGACGAAAGTGTTTTCTCGCCACGCCGCAGCATGGTCGAGTTCGAACCATGACACTGGCGGTTTTCAATGATCGCTGTTGATCGAGGACGACGTAGAGTCGGATGGCTTTTCCATTTTCAAAAAGGAGTCCGACTCAATGTTTGATCAATTGTTCTTCCGTTCCGACGCGCTAACTCGCCAGCTTTCGGCCCCGCTCGTTGACGAACGCCGCCAATATCTAGCTCGACGTGCGGCGCAAGGAATGTCCAAGTGCACCCTGCGGATGAAAGCTCGCCTTTTGCTGTCAATCGCAGACTACCTGAGATTGGCCGAGCAGCCCAGCCACACAATCGCCCTTCCGGAGATCAAAAGAGCGGCAAGCCGATGGTCGAGTCACAACTGGCCTTTGCCGGAGAGCTCGCATGCCAAGCGGTCGCGGGAATACTTCATGGCACAGGCGGCTGGATGGCTGACGTTTCTCAATCGTCTCCAGACTCCACCCAAACCGATAACGGTCTACGACCGGATGTTGGCCGAGCAAGAACTCGAAGGCATCGTCGGCAAGAGAAGGGATTGTCTGTACGAACCGGGCAGAAGGTCCGGCGCGTGGATAAAGCACCGTGTGAATCGTGGGCAGGAGTTCGTCGTCGGCGGTTATTTTCCTGGCGCGCATGGCTTCGATTCTCTCATCGTCGGCTACTACGACGCTGGAAAGCTGATGTATGTGGCGAGAACTCGGAATGGTTTTGTTCCAGCCTCCCGGGTGCATGTCTTCTCAAAATTGAAGCCTCTGGTCACGGCAACGTGTCCGTTTGCAAACTTACCGGACCAGCGAAAATCTCGTTTTGGCGAAGAACTGAACGCCGAGAAAATGAAGAAGGCAGTTTGGTTAAAGCCGGAAGTCGTTGTGGAGATTGAGTTCCTAGAATGGAACGGAGGCCGACCGACTTCGTCATTCTACGTTTGTCAGGCTTCGTGAAGATAAACCGGCACGTAAAGTGGTCAAAGAATACGCGAAAAAGAGTTAGGGACCCGATGTCTACTATTTATCATTCTTCGGCATCATCGTCGTTGCCGCGAGGCTTCAGAAGAAACGCATGGGTTTGATTACGGATTGTTCCCGAACCGACGATTTGTCCTACCTCGTTGATAGCCCGGGCATCTACCAGCACCCACCCAGATTTGGGTTTTATCAAGTCATTCAAGTCCTGCATTCCTTCTGCTGGACTCCAGATAAATGCGTGGGTCGCACTGCTATAGCTATTTGCATACTGAGAATCACCGACAACCTCATTCCGGTCGTTGATTCCGAACGCAATACTAAAACTTCCGCCCGGAAGCATTCCGAGGTCCTTCATTTCTCCATCTTTGCTCCACAAAACAGCGTGGAAGGGTTGAAGCTGATTAAGACTTCCTCGACTATTAGACCCGCCGACGACGGAGTCGAAGGAATTTATTCCAGATGCTTGACTGGTATCCCCGCCAGATAATGTGCCTAGGTCCTGCATATCCGCTGCTGTAGTCCAGAGGAAAGCATGGTAAGTACCGTACGAGCGCGACGACAAACCAGCATAGCCGACTACGTGACCATAGAAGTTGATTGCAAATCCGATACTGAAATCTCCGCCAGGTAAAGTGCCTAGGTTCTGCATCACGCCGTCGCTCGTCGCAAAAAAGGCAAATGCACGGTACTGTCCTCCTCCGGGGCAGGGAGCAATCGTCGATACTCCGACGACCTCCGAAAAAACATTGATACCATTAGCTCCGGTAATGTCTGGACACCCTAAAGTGCCAATGTCTTGCATCCCCGAGCGTTGAGTCCACACGAACGCATGTGTATTACCCATGAACGGCTGCGAAAAATCAGAAGTTCCTGCTATCCTCCCTTGGAAATTTATGCCAGCTGCAGCACTGTAAACACCACCACCAGGTAGAGTCCCCAAATCCTGCATACCTTCTGAATGTTTCCAGAGAAACGCGTGGGTTCCTTGCGGTACGGACGCAGCGCCTACAACTTGACCTCGGCCATTTATCCCAGCCGCTTGGCTGGTCGTGCCGCCCGGCAGAGTTCCAAGGTCAGTCACTTTGTAACGCTGGGCTCGCACTGCTGGCACAAACTGCAAAGCCAACGACAACGCCAAAGTGAGCTTCAGTGGATTATGCATGTGGCTCCGACGGACAATTCCTCAAACGAGGGTGAGGTCATCACCCATTAGAAATTGCCGAAATGCTCTGTTCGCCGAAGCCTGGAATCTACACTTTGGTTTTCGCGATTTCAAGCCTAGCCGGATTTTTGGTCGCTTGAACTATTGCTCGTGGAAACGATTCTCAAGGAGACTCAATTGCAGCAGTGCGCCCGTTCCTGCGGGGATGAGCTAGTGAGAAAAGCGATGGATAGCGTTAAGAGCGGCGACGAGGGACACTCCCCTACAAATCAGGACGAATGCTTCACCCGATTCAGCAAAGCGGCCAGGTGTGGACAATCTTCATCCCTGATTGCTGTGAATTTTAGACCCACGCCACGACCGGAATCTACATGCCGCACGACGGCCTCGGCTCTGATTGCTCCCTCCTGAACGAGAAACTCAAGTCTTGCACTTGCACCCACGACGTTTGGCTCGCGCGTTTCGACGAATAGACCACCCAGGCTTAGATTCCGAACTCGCGAAGTGTCATCGCGCCGACCGCAGCCCCAGTAGACCCAGACGCCGTCCGGTGTCTCGACTCGCGAAGTATGCCTTCTGGAATAGGAAACTGGTTGCTGCAGCATGTGACGCACCGCCTGCGAGCCTCTGGGGCCAGAGCAGCTGGGCACTCTCGGCGGAATCGTACGACCAAGAAGGTCCTGGCGCAATATCTAAAACTGAGCTGGTCTTGTTGTCAGAAAATTGGAGCGGGCCGGTGGATTCGAACCGCCTGCGTCAGAGGGTATCTGACGGTCTCCCAGAGAAAACCCGCTATGAAATTTTAGTTGCGCAGCTCTTCAATACCGCCTGCCTAACTTGTGTTTCCGATTTTATCCTCGCACCCAGACGGCGCAATGGTACTAACGGGCTATGAGCGCGTACTGAGGCTTTAATTCCGGTCGTACACCCAGTGCGCCGGAAATTTATAGACGTGCCGATTCCTTGGCTTGCCGCATGATTTCGCGAATTTCATCGCCTTGTATTCGTTTCTTCTTTTCCAACACTTCGGCAATCCTTCTGACGGTGCCGATGTTTTTCGTAATTATTTTTGCAGCTGCTTTGGCCGCTTCCACGATGACTTCGTCAGTCTGCTTTTGGTCCAACCCAACCGGCTTCATGCGCTCTGCAGCGTGTTGCATGTCTGCAGCAGCGATGTCCATCGCGCCTTGTACATCAACAGCGTGTTGGGCCGCTGCGCCGGCCATAATGCAGACAATTTCCGGCCAGAGGCTATATTTCGTGATTTGGACTGCGAAGGCAGGCTCTGTTACGCCACCAGAGAGAATCCCTGGCCCGTTAATCGTTGACTTTCGGAGCGCGAAGCCCTCCACACGAACGCCGTGATATTCGTATGCAAAAGCGCGTCCCGCCTCGTACATCGCTAAGGGCAGGTCAGGCTTTAATCGAATCTGCGTTTCAGGGCGCAGCTGCCTTTCGGAATTTTCTTGTAGTCCATCAATCGAATCTAGCGACATGCTGGGCCTCGCTGTGATTCCAAGCTTTCGACAGTGCTAAATTGTCGCCAGAGGACTGTAATAAACGAATAGTACGGATGGTTTAGTCAGCCCAGTTCCTTGGGAGAGTCCGCGGGGTAATGGACGTCAACCTGCCATAAATTGACAGTATCGGCCGAGAGCCTTTAGCTGTTAGCTCGCTGGTCGCTAAGGCCCGTGCATGGTTATCGGCGACCGTCTAAAAACACTTCGTGAAGCAAAGGATTTGTCGCAGGGCGATATCGAAAAACGGACAGGATTGCTCCGTTGTTATGTTTCTCGCACTGAGAATGGCCACACCGTTCCATCGGTAGAGACTCTGGAAAAATTTGCGCGTGCTCTCGAAATGCCGCTATACCATCTGATGTTCGATGGTGACAAGCCGCCCGCACCTCCTAAATCCATAAAACGCAGCACGGAAGACTCATTGGAATCATCTCGGTCCGGGGCGTTGTTGATGAAGAAAATGGTGCCTTGCTGGCCAAGATGGACCAGGAAGACCGGAATCTGATTCTCTTCATGGCAGGGCGGGTGTCAAAGAAGCAAGTCGGCACGAAAGCAGGACGCAGACTCGCTTCGAATGCCGCCGCTTAAGCGTCGAAATAAACTTCCTGCCTAACTGATGGAGGTTCCATGCGTTTGCTCTCTGTGTTAACCCTGCTTGCTGCCTGCTTTGTTTGTTGGTCGGGTAGCGTTGGCTCGAATAGCGCCGCCGAGCAGCCGGATATTAGCAGGTCAGGCAGCAAGTTCTTGGAAATCTGCTCGGATATAGATAGTCAACCGAACCTAGACCCTGTACCGCATCCACAACCATGGCACCTGTCTGGGTTGGGTTGAAGGTTTTGGAGATGGCTTCACCGTGCCATGGTGTATCCGTTCTGAGTTTGAGAGCTCTGGCCGTCATATGACGGCGTCTCAGAATGGAAGGCATTCCAGGCAACGGAGAAAATTCTTCCGGATACCGTGAAATTAATTAAGGACAATCTTCTTCGCATTCCCATGCTCTTAGAAAACGCTTGAGCCCGGCGCGTGTTGCCTCGCGTGAGCTGCGGAAACCTGGCTGCTAGCACGTGAGCGACGCTGATAGACCCCTACCGAAGTAACACTTAGGCTCTGGGTCCAACGCGCAGGATGAAGGTCACGATAAATTACGAAAACCAGAGCCCGAGCAGGCCCCTTCTAATTTCGGCACGTCGCTGTCCGGATACAGTACACAGCGGCGATTTTGCGTCTGGGTTTCAGCATCAGCCCATCGGCAGTTCGTCGGTTCGTAGTGTCCTTGTGGGTTTTTTTGGTCCAGCGTCTTCCCAACCGGACGCGGTCCCATGTCGTCGCAGGAGTTCTTGAAACCGGACAAATTGAGTAAGGCACTGGTCGAGTTCAGCTGGGAGAAAAAGCGAAGCGAATTAATTTGAGCTAACATGCAACGACCTTGCAACGGATTTCAGGAAGTGGGCGAACCGAAGTTCGCAAGTTATTGATTTGCAAGGGAGAAAGTGGAGCCGAGGGCGAGAGTTGAACTCGCGACCTGCCGATTACGAAGGGGCAGGTCTATACTCCTATCTGTCTGCTTTGTAAACCACTTATCGATTTCTGCGTTCCAATCTGGGTGAATCTTGCAGAATTAGAGAGGAAAAATTTCAGGGCCGACGTACAAGGCTTTTTTGTCACCCCGCATCGGCCCCTTCTCGGCGAAAGAGCGCTCTCCCAGACGGCAACGGTTGCCAGATGGTCTATGCGCTTTGCCTGCCTTACCCCGTCATCGCTAGATTAAAGTGGGGCGATGGTAACCACTAAAGGCGCATCGGTTTATTTTGGTGTGCCGATGAAAACACCCGGGTCAAAAAGGCAAAGTCAACTGATGCGAGGCCCACGTGGTACCTCGGCAAGATAGCCTGTGTCTTAACGTCGCCAAGACTGAATCCCCGGCTACCTGCACAACTGACTGCGGGACTCGTTCAAGAGTGCCAGAAGAATTTTCTTCATGGCCCACCTCCTGAGCGGGTTACCGCTCGTTGTTAGTCTAATATGAAATTTGCTTCAAGGACAAGGGTCGGCGCAAATATCATTTCAGTTTCTTTTCATCGACCAGCATACGCGCCGGAACATTGTAGTCAAAACTGTTTAGTGCAACAACCTGCGGATGAAGCGTTGCCAGCCGGAAAGCTCGCTCGTCTGTGCCAAGTACTGATTCCTTTCTGCTTCGGTCTGCCACTGCGCTGAGTTCATACAAGCGCCGCCAACAACAGGGCTGCCACCAGTGCAGACAATCGTGTACTCTTTCGTGCCGCTCGCGGTTTGAGTCTCGCCTTCCACCAACTTGCGCTCCGGGTGGAGCGGACAGTATAGGCGCTTACCATCATGCTCTAGCTGCTGTATTTGCTGGATTGGCATCGCACCTTCCTTCAAGTCTGTCTGCGCCGATACTCTTCGCGGCAAATTTTCAACTCTTCTTCGTTTCCGGTCCCGCATAAATGCCGCTGTAATGTTTCTTACCACAGTAATAACAGCGCTCGGCTCCCACCCAGATTCTCTGCAGCCATCCCAAACGAGACGGCTTGGATTGAATTTCTCGTTTCGCCCAGCACTTATCGCAGACTGAATGTGTCTTAATCTCGCCCAACACTTTGTCTATTTCCCTTTGCAGTTCATCTTCCTTATCGTTGCTCATCTAAATCATGCCTTTCCGTTTCCTTTCATCGACCAGGATGCTCGCCGGGACGTTGTACACGAGGTCTCCAGACGCAACTCGGACCATCGGCACGGATTTTTCTTCCCACAGATGTACGACACGGCCCTCGACAATTTCGCCGGATTGCGCTTTGAGACGAACGGTCGAGCCTAATTTTATTTCGGATTTGTTTTTCTTAGTCATGCGAATCTTCCCGGAAGATTGCGCGGAGTCTGTTTCTCTAAGGATGCGATTGGATGTAGCCGCAAACATCCTTGACGAGGTTAGATACTTTTACTTTCGCGTGAGATACGTACACAACGTCCCCATTCTTTTTGTATAGCGTCGAACTTCCCTTGTTTGGTCGCAGAATGTAATCCGCAGCATCGTGGTCATTGGTTACCGTAACTGCCGGGCAGTTCTTCATGAACCCGGCTGTCGCCTCTAGCGAGATGTTCCGGCCTACCCCTGCGGCGCTGCCGTAGGTATTGCCGGATGAGTCCGTGTGAGCCGAACCAACCGCGCCCTTGATTACGTAATCCGCAATAAAGAGTCTCTTGGTCGGAGGCTCTGATTTCTTGGGTTCGGAATTTTGTGGTGCCGGAGTTTGCGCCGCTGAAGACACGGCAAGGAAAAGCAGTAACGTCGAAGAGGTTAGTCTCACTGATATCCTCCACCAATACAATCTAACGCACATGGGTCAGAACAATTTAACCGTCCCCGGCCCATTCCCCGCGTAACGATTTTTCAATTGTTCCTGCTCTTCCGCCACGCCGCCAACAGCCTAATCGTTTTCAATTCCCTATTCGCCTGCACGAAGAAATCAATGCACTGCTGGCACTTGTCGTTCTTCATGTGGTCCGCGAAGCGATAAATATTGGCGTGCAGGAACTTCTTGCAAGGCATCAGATTAGGCGAGCATTCGAAGACGATTCGAACTTCTTCCGGCAGTTCGTATTCTGGTTTTTTCTTACGGCCCATTCAGGCTTTCCATTCAGTTAAAACCGGGATTCTTATCATCCCGGAAGATTGCGCGGATTTTATCACGGGACCGCCGGGACTCAGCGAAGAGCGAATTATGTTGCTATTTGCGCCCAGAGCGTATAGAGTCCCCGCCACTGCGCCGTCCCTGCTCAGACTCTGATTAATTGAGGACTTATATGCCCAGCTTATTCAAGCCAATCGTTGCAGTACTCTGTCTAGTTTTCGCTCTATGTTTCGCAGCGCCCAACGCCCACGCTGATTCCTTGACCGACGGAACCATCAATTTCACCGTGACAAGTGGGAGCCCTACCCCGACCGGGTCCTTCGTCTTCGATAACACGACAAGCACGTTTACGAGTTTCACGGTGGACTGGGACGGGCTAGTGTTCGACTTTACCGCCCTGGCGAACAATTTGTCTGCCACAACCATAATCGGATGTGCATCCGCTGGGGTATTCACATTTCTCGTAAATGACGGATGTGGTATTAACGATAGGTTTTTTTCCGGTAATTTCTTAGGAACGCCGGGGGCCGTGTTCGGGTTCGGCAGACTATCTGTGTTTTCCCAACTCGTCCCGGCCAGTGGCACGGGGGATGGCGCGGTTGGTACCTTCACGACACAAACAACAACAGTGGCCACTCCAGAGCCGAGTTCACTCGCCTTCATGCTGTCCGGGGTCGGACTGGTGTTTGCAATGCGGAAGCGTTTGTCGGGCTTGCAACAGGCCAGTTGATATAGATATTGCTTCACAGCATCAAGAAGGCCCACTAGCTGAAGAGCCAGTGGGCTTTCGTGTTTTCTGCGGTAATTCCTCGCAAGAATCCAGTGGTATGATGCGGTTTCCCGTTTGCTCCGCCCGGAGCGACAATGGCAATCGACTTTCAATCAGAGGAAGAAGCCCTTCGGAAATTACGGGAGCGTTTGCGCAACATGTCCGACGAACAATTGATTAAGTTCGGGAAAGAAGTTCGGAGGCTAGCGGAAAACCCGTTTCAGCGGCAATTGGAAGAGGCAAGAGCAGAGTGGAAGCGGAGAAAGAAAACTGGAAAACTGAGAGCGTAACAATCCTTGGGGCGGTGAACTGTGCCAGCGGGCGAAGAGAAAATTCTGTACCACTACACAAATCAAAAGGGCCTTCTGGGAATCCTACAAAACCGAGAAATTTGGGCAACGCACAGCCAGTACTTGAATGACGAGCGCGAATTTTTGCACGCGTTGGACCTGTGCAAAACAGAAATTGCTGACCGCAAAAGCAAGCTCGACGCCGAATCCGAAACCGCAAGAGTCCTATCTCGAATGGAAGACGTGTCAAAGTGGAGTCCAGAGACAACTAATCTGTTTGTTAGTTCGTTCTCGGAAGAACCGGACTCATTACCACAGTGGAGAGCATATGGTCGTGGCGGCACGGGATACGCAATTGGTTTCTCTGAGCGTTTCCTCAGAGAAGTTTCCGAACGAAACCACTGGTTACTGGACAGGTGTGTATACGACTCCACTCTCCAGAATCACATCGTTGGTAAGATTATCGACAACGTTTTAGCGAAAACTCTGTCGCAAGTTTTGGCTGACATTTCGTTCCGCCATCCCGGAGCCTCTTTATCTGCGAATCTCAGTGAGACCGCTCTGTTCCTCAAACATGAATCATTTGTAGAGGAACGTGAGTGGAGAATCGTGTCCCAGCCCATTAGCAGCACGCATGAAAGGGTGTGTTTCAGGGAAGGTAAGTCAGTTCTGATTCCGTTTTACAAACTGTCGTTGCTCAATTCGCAGAACTTCTGTCAGGTAAGTCACATTGTGATTGGCCCGACGCCAAACGAAAAACTGGCATATCGTTCTGTTAGAACATTTCTTCTGAAAGAGAAGCTTTCGTCTTTTGAAATCGACAAAGAAGTTCCAATCTCTATTTCTCAAGTGCCTTATCGGGATTGGTAAGCTTCCAGTTTGGCCTTAAGTCGCAATCTGAAAAACAAAACCTGCCTTTCCTAATGGCCCTAGTGCGGCAGACTTTGTGCTCGCCTTATAAGTAACGACCTAAGCACCTATCCGAGCGCGACGCTAGACGCTCCACCAGTTGCTCCTCGACAATTTGAGTAGTCGAGGTGCCATCAAATGGTCTGCCCACACTGTCAGAACCCCATCCCAGACGGCTCCGCTTTTTGCAATCACTGCGGAATGGCTCCTGCGGGAACTCCGAAGAAGTCGCGTAGTCCCCTTTTCTACGTTCTCGTTACTTTGGTGGTGGTTATTCTTGCTCTCTGCGTTTTTATGCGTCAGACGGTCGGGAGCAAACAGGCTGACCGCGTGATTGCGGCAGTCGTCCACACTCCAGTCATCCTTGAAGATGAAACGCAAAATGTTCGCGCCGCATCTTGGCGAGCGATTCCACTTAATGCGCCATATAACGGAACGCTTGATGTCAACGTGAACGTCGCTCGTGGGAATCCGCTCGATGTGATTCTAGTTGACGCAAGCCAGTTGCCGACTCTTCAGAGCAACAACTGGTCAAATGTGTTGGTCAATCCGAACTTTTCTGCTGCCAAGATGACGACCTACCACCGCACTTCCCCAATAGATAGAGGCGGTTACTATCTCGTTCTCCGAGATACATCGCTCGGTATCTTTTCTCAGTCGGCGACCGATGTTGCCATCAAGGCAACTCTGAACCCTTAAATTACAGCGCAGTAGGGCGTTCCTCACTGGACGCCTCTTTCGTTTTAGAATGGGACGATGTGTTACCTACAGAGAACAGGGCGTTTTATGAAATTCTCGATAGCCTAATCGACGTGACGCGAGTGCCAGCGGATAAACGCACTGGTGACGAGTACGAAGCCGCACGAAAGGAAATTCACGACAACCTCGCCACAGTTGAAGATGTAATGGCAGGTTGCCATCACGAAGCGGGGCACTTGATTTACGCCAACCTCGTTGGCTTTAAGTACAAACTCAACACTGCGGACTTTCGGATTGTCGGCCCGCAAATTGAATACCACGAAGCCACGGGGTACGACCCCACTCCCACAGCAATTTATGCTCCGGGACTTCACGCGAAGATACCGCACACAAACGATGGCCTTCTGGACACCGCGAAGATTGCCGTGGTGGGCGGAGAGTCGGTCCGCTATTTTTCGGCGAAGAAAAGTAAGCCAATGTGGAAACTTGGAAATCACGACGATAAAAAGAGATTCCAACGGTTCGCCGATGGTATCCGCAATCGCAAAGGAACTGTGATTGAGCCGTACATCATCCATTGGCAAGATGCCACGGAGGAGGTGCAGAAGGATTTTGCGAGCGAACGCTATGTCTTGGAGATTGAAGGCGCGGCGTTATTCGCTATGTTGAAGATTTTTCCTCCGGTGTTTTCGAGTATCTAAGGCTCTCGACAAATTCTCCGATGTCGAATCCTTCTTTAACATCGGAGACATCCACGGTCTTCCCGTCGTGTTGTTCCCACTTCTTTCGCAGTGCTTCAATCTGTTCGTTTGTCATGTTACCCTCCACAGCGCGAACCATCTCATTCCATCTACGGACAGCGTCCGCTGCTCGCTCGCCCGGAGTGACCGAGTAGGCTTCCAACGCGATGCCGTAAATCTTCTCGGCGGGTGAGCGTTCCTGCCCGTGCAGAAAGAGTCTGACCTTTTCGCCGTCCGGGATGAGCCACATCAAGTAACCGAGGCTGTTGTTTCCGACCGCGACGCGCTCTCGAAACGAATCGAGGTGGAAGTCCTTGACGGCAAAGTCCCATACTTCATCCGTTCCATAGACTGCTCGCTCATAGTCGCGAACGCTGGCCTCCAACAGAGGAAGGAAGTCGGGTTTCTGCATATCGGACAGGAGGGCGAACTCGCCCATATTCTTCGCAAGTTCGTAACGCCCGTCCGTGGTCCCCAGCCATCGCTTCAAGCACTCCAAATCGTGGTTTACCGTTTCAGGGTCGTCGGGCGTCCCGGTGACCTGCTCGACTGCGAACGGGCCTGCCATCCATATTGCAGCCCACTCGAATGGTCCGAACGATAGCTCTCCCTTTGGTGATACCGAACCGAGCGCTTTTTTGCCGTCGTATTGGATGGAGGGTCCGAAGAACTCAACCTCACCACCATAGCGGCGGTTTTGCATCGCATGTCCGCCTTCGTGGATGCAGACTCGCGCTTTGTCGCGAACGTCGCGCTCCACTCCGTCCATGTGACGTTGGAAACGCGCAAGCATCTTGTCGAAGTCGGCGGGCCTCTGGTCTTCTGGTATTTCTATCGTAACCTGCACCATTCCTATCTCCTCGCCGTTGTGGCGTTCTGGCACGTTCGAAAAGGCGGGCTACCCCTGAATAGCCCCACCTTCGTTACTTCGCGCAGTCCTTGCGCTCTCGCTCTGCATCGTCTAAATCGGGGGACTCGGAAGGTTCCCCGGTCGATTCGAAGCGAGATTTACGCGCCGCGTCCAGACACTTCTGTCCGTGCGCCTCGCGTTTTGTGTCTTGTTCACTCATAGTCACCTCAATGTGCAGTGGCGTTGAGGTTCACCATCGCACCTTTACGCCGTTGAGCGGCGCAAACTTGTTACACTCTTCCGCTGGCGGCTGCTAGCGGCGAAGCAAAGCCTGAACCTGCTCGACGCTGAGTTTGGCAGGCACTCTTGATTTCTGTCTTCGAAGAGGCGTCGGGGGCTGTTGCTCCCCCGCTTGTTGTGGTTTTACTTGTGGTTCCTTCACTGGTTCCTTCACTTGTGGTTTCACTTGTGGAGGAGGAACGCGACAGGGGTAATCTGTCATGGCTTAACGAATCGGGCCTTTGTCAGGCTTCGCGTTGACTGCGGCCACGATTCCCATCTTGGCTTTTTCTGCGGCACGAACGATTTCTTTGGGCGTGTCGAACATGTGGGCTTGTTGAAGCACGCGCAACGTAAGCACGGCATCATATTTTCCACCACGTTGAATCTTAATGTTACGGAGGATGGCGCGGTTTGAGTCGCTTTTCCCGTGGTCGATTCGTCCGGGTGTTGACGCGTTGACAGAATAATTGTGGATGAGATGGTCTATCTGACTTTGCGCGGTTGCTTGAAGCTTTGCAGCTTCCTTAGCGTCCAACGACTCTTGCACCTTTTTGCCGTGGTCGAATGGCTTCGCGTTTTCTGCCGCCTCGCGCTGGATTCGGGCATACTCGCGTGCCTGAAATTCAGCCGCAAGCTGCTCCTGAGTCTTCTTCGGCGGTTCTGGAACGAGGTCCAGTTGCGATGCTAAAGCGTTCGCAGCCTCGGTAAGATATGAAATGCTGAAGATTCCATACGTCTTTAAGACGTAATCCGCCAACAGCAGTCCGTTCTTTTCATTCAGAATCAGATTTGGGGGAGCAAAAAGTCTACTCCATTCATCGAAAATTCTGAGAGCCTCATCATTAGATTGTACTGACATGTTTATCTCCTACGGCTTTAGGTTGCCGTGAACCATTATTTAATTCCTCTACGACGGTCGATTGCTTCGCTGCTAAATCGCTTCACGAGGCGGATGAAATTTGCTTTATCGAAACGTGCCAATCCGTTCAAGTAATCCGCGTCCAACGGCTTCCCGTCATCTGTGTACACGGGTAACTTCGGATACAGCGACGGCTCCTCACGACTGGTAGCGACCATCTGGCGAAGTTCCGAAACGGGCTTCGCATTCAACTCTTGAGCGCGAATAATCCCGCCCAGTCGCTCCGTAAGTTGTTCCACGGTCCAGAAACTAATTCTGGTACGTTCTGATTTCACGTTGAGCGGAATAGTCCAGTGCTTGTTATTCGTGGATTGAAGCGCGGCCATAATCTGTTCGATTAAATCGGCCTTGACTTCTTTCTCCGTAGGAATACGACGACGACTGAAGTTCGTTCTGGTGGTGGACAGGCTGTATTCGAAATCCTCATCCGTAGCGGTCAAGAAGGCATAGTTACCCATATCTTCGTGAAATGCTTTTAAGACTGCTTCTCCGAAATGAATGTCTGGATGCTTCTCTTCCAGCCAGCGCTTTAATTTCTCGCTCTGCACCGCGTATTGTGCCGCGTGAGAATCCGCCTGTTTTCTTAGTTCAAAACTACTTGCCATATGTTTCTCCTTAGCGGTCTTACCGCTCTTAAAAATTTTAGGGTTATGCGATGGTTAAGCTGCTTGCGCAACACTGAGTCCTGCGGCTTCTTGCAAACCGCTGGAAACATCCCCACCGAAGGCACAACCCATCTGCGCTGGGCTTTGGAAAGTCAGCACAGAAACTTGTTAAAACTCGTTATTGGAATACCCCGTGGATGGAACGGAGAATTTCTCTACGTCTTTCTGGAAGAACCCCACCCCTTGAAATGGACCGTACCCCGTGACGTGTGACTGATAAAGCGCGACTGCCAGGGACCGCGATGGAACCAAACTTCAAGGCGTCGGGGGCTCCACTCCGGTGGCCTCTTTCCAAAAAGGAAAGCATCCTTTTTCTAAAAATATTTCCCAGTCGGCGGAAAAGTTTCCCGACGAAACGTCAGTACTGGAAAATCCGGGCAAGGTGCTTTCACGGTGAAGCAGCTTCGCTCCTGATTGCTTGCGTTTCATTGCAAAATACCTCTTGACAATGCATCTTTATTAATGTAGTGTTGCGTTAGGAGATACCCATGAAAGCCCTAACCCACGACGAAGTCTTGAAGGTCTTGAAAGCCGCTGCTGATAACAAGCGCAGCCTTGCCTTAATCGCTCTCGGCTTCAAACATGGAATGCGAGCGTCTGAAGTCTGCGGACTTGAACTAAAGGATTTGGACTTGAAGAACGGCGAGATTACAATCCGCCGTCTCAAAGGTTCGCTGAAAACTACTCAACCTATTGCCGATATCCAGGGACAGCCGTTGCTGTCTGAAAAGCGCATTCTGCGCGCTTGGTTAGAAGAACGCGGCAATCATCCGTCGCGCTTCGTGTTCGTATCGCAGAAGTCTGGACGGCTACACCGCTCGCAACTGCATCGTATCTTTGCCGACATTGCCGAGCGTGCTGGACTACCGAAGGACAAGCGGCACTTCCACTGCCTCAAGCACAGCCTTGGCGTGTCGCTGGTTGAAGCTAACGTTAATCTGGCCGTCATTAAGCAGGCTCTTGGACACAAGAGCATCGCTTCCACGGCTGTCTATACGGTGCCCACGGACCAATCGGCGGGTAAGGCTGTGACCGCTGCGCTTGCCAGCATGTTCTAAGCCTGCCCCAATCCCCGAACTACCCGAGCCCGAGCAATCGGGCTCTTTTTTGTGCCCTTTCAGGAATGCAACAAAATACTTGAATCGTCTCGTTATTCCCGAATTCTCGCCCGTAACCCGTTTGGAACTGACAGCCGTAAATTGTCATCCCTCGACGTAATGTTGCGTTTCGAGGGTTGAGAGTTCGCTGTGCGGCTCGGCTACAACCTCGGGCTACGCCCGGTGGGTAATCGGTGGGCGTTCTCTTCCAGCGTGCGGTACACTGCGCGGAGGTAGGGCAACGTCAACGCGACTTTGAATGGCGGGGTTTCGAACTCCACCTGCATCTCTCCGTTCATATAAGCGATACCACAGCCGAACACCTCGCCGTTCGGATGCACCACGACTTCGCAAATATCGCCCACGTCGTGGAAGTGCAGCGACACCAGTTGAGACGCGGGCCTTGCATCCATTTGAGAGAACTTTTCCTTCTCGGATTCGAGCGATGTTTGTGCCTTCTGCATCTCTTGAGTCAGGCGGGCAACCTCAGTTCTCAAGTCTGCGTTCTCTTGTCGCCATTCCCTAAACTTAGCCTCTGCTTTTCGGTAGTAGTCCAAGGCTTCCCCTCCAACCTGTTTTAACGTCTCGTTGTTGCTAACCCCTGCACAGGCTTCCAAGAAGCCCTCCACCTTGCCCATCGCGAAGCCTACTGTGTTCTCGTCCCCCATCCTTCCTCCCTTTTTACGAAAATTGACCAATGTACGAAAACTTTTCGTGGAATAAACCCCGCCCCCACGGTGAGCCTAGCAAACGAGCACGGCGTCACCAACCCGGGAAAGCTCTTAACGTGCTATATAGCAGCACCTTACAGCCATCTTCCGCCAGTCTCCCATCCGGCGTCACAAACCCCCCGTCACAGCCTCGGTCACTCTATCTGTGACAAGAGCCTTTAGGAGAATCGTCACCAGAAAAGGGTCTATATACGCCAATGATGTTTCCTTTCCTTTTGCCGCTTACACCAAAATCAAGCACGTATACGAAAACAAAGGACTTATTTCGGAGAATCGTCACCAAGGGTCTATCTGGCGACGTTTCTCTTGGCGAATTTGGCGACGATTTGGCGACGATTTGGCGACGATTCTCTTACGCGGGCCATGCCTCGCGGGTACCTCGCGTCAAGGTCACCCAGTGTACTTATCGCTCTTGCCCTCTCTGCGAACCCATCGGAGCATCTCGGTATTGACGCAGTTCTTCCACGCCATTATGAACGTGCCAAGGCCCCCCGGTAGACGTTCCGGGTGAACCACGCGGCGGCACTCGCGCATACTGCCCGGATTCGACTTTGTGGTGTGCTGCTTAGCCCACTGGATGATGGCATTCTCTTGCGCCTGCACCAGCGTCCAACTGTCGCCCGGATTCAATCTCTCACGGACGGCAATAACGTAGTCACCGAACTCGGTCGCGGCCTTCACAAGTTCCGGCCCCACGACTAGTGTGGTGCCTTGATGACCTTCCGGCGAGTTCGTCACCGCGAGCACCATTAAAAGCTGCTTCGCGAACTCAAGCACGCGAGTCGCTGACTCTTTTCCGTTGTCAAACGAATACCACCACTCTTGAAGCAACACGCCTGCTTCCGGTGATAGCGTGATGTTCTGTCCCGGCATCTGAGCTAGTCGTGCTAGACGTTCATAAGCCTTATGCATCGCTGGAACATCAGACGGCAAAGGCTGGGGTGGAACTGGCGGATTGTTCGTCGTAATGGAAATGAAGCGGCTGCGGAGTCCATCTGCACCACCGCCCGTTCCGGTCCAGAGCATCGGGTACTTTCTAGTCTGCGTTCCCGCCAAGATTGCAAGGTGCGCGTTCTCTACTTTTTTCTTGCCATCGGTTTTCGTGCCGCTGCCTGTGCGGTTGGTTGAGTGCAGCTTAAGCAGTTCAATGAAGAGAGTTGACACGCGGCCTTGTGAAGTACGCGCCTTCTCGAACACATCAGCGAGTTCATCCGGGTCTAGGAGCGCCTTAGCAGATGAGTCGAGGCACGCGCCTTTGTCGAATTCGCGCTTCGCTTCCTTCCCAAGGTCCACAAGCTGTTCCACCAAGAATTGGCCGCTGTCAGCGGAAGCCAGCAACTCCGGTGTGCTGCACACTCGCGGCTGCTTATCCGTCGCCAGTATCGTTACCATGCCTTGGATGACTTTCATCGCATTACGCGCTTCGTTGATGCACGCGGTTTTCCCACGATTTGGATTGCTCACGAGCACGGAGTAGAAACGCGGTTGAATGTGCGGCTCTAGCGCGAAGGTGTCAATGCTTGAACGCAGCAGACCAAAGTGTGTTAACAATGCAGCTTGTTTGAACTCGAACGGCAAACTTGGAAACATCGCTCGTCCCAGTTCTGTCAGCGTGCCCGGTAACACTGGACACTCAGGGAATCTCTCCTCCACATCGCGGTCTTCCAGTTCTGCGTCCTTCTCGTCTCGGTCTAGTTGAGCACGCACCAGCTTCGCGTACTTCTCATAGTCTTCCGGCGTGGTCGGACGCTTCTTGTTGCGAGCTAGGCAGTAGTTATCGACGAAGGTGCGGTCGGCTTCCTTCTGCGCCGCGAGTTCTTTATCGCGTGCCTCTCCTGCCTCTTTCTGCATCTGGTCGGCGTAGCTTTGCTCATCCGCCAGCTTGTTCTCCATCGCTTGACCAACAAAGTCTTTTGCTTCCTCAGGAGTGATGTTGAAGTCGGCCAGCAAAAGTTCTACGGATTTCTTGAAGTTCTCAGTGTCTTTCACGAAGCGCAGCGCTGTTTCCGCGATTTCTTCGTCAGTCGCTTCAGTTTCGTCCACAACTGGTGCAAGTGATTCGACCTCAACTGCAGCAGCTTCTGGCTCGCGCATCACTGTGTACCACCCTTAGCCGCATTCAGAATCTCAGTCGCAACCTTGTTGTCCTTCAAAGAAAGGACTTTCTCCGAAATATCAACAACGGCTTTGGTTCTGCGTTCCACTTGAAGCAGTCCAATGCGGCACATATCATCGACTACTTTATTGAATAGTCCCGCTGTGACTTCAACTTCGCCAGCAAGTTTCGTTCGAACGGTCATGTATACGTCCGACAACAGAATTAGCGGACGTAGCAGTCTTGGAACCGTCAATTCTTTTTCTCTCTCTCTTCGAACCGTCGCCAGAATTTCAGAGACTTCCTTCTCAATCTTGCTGGTAGCCTCGTTTAGATTGAACTTCATGTTTTTGTCCCACTTGTAAGGCGCAACGGGACTGCGCCGTAATTTTTACCACCTTTCCGCGCCATCGGCATTTGACTTGTAGTCCATCGCCATTTCGCGCACTGCAACTGCTACTTCTTTAGTAGCCGAACGCTTCCAACTGTTTCAGAACGTTGCGCAACTGGCTCGCGTAGCCAGCCAGCGTTTGCTCTCCTTCGTCCTTGCTACGTAGTGAAATCCAGTTATCATCAACAGGACCGACGTAGACAGCGAAATAGTCGCTACCAAAATCGACCACATCCCCGGTGTGATAACGTATTCCTCTTTCAAACTCGCCCATATACGTACTCATGCTTTTCTCCATTCGCCGTTATTCACTTGTTCGGCTGCTTCACTTCTTCCAACAGCCCCAAAATTTGTATTGCCGCGCCAATGCAGCGTTCTTTGTCAACCGCGTTCCTTGTGTACTGGCTGCATTCCCGTGCGACAATTTCCGCAATCTTCTCTCTCAATGCTTCCTTGTCCATCTTCGTATCCCGAGAAACTTGTTACCGTTCGCTTCTGCGGGATTAGCCCACGCCAACGGACTTCACTGCCACACCCTATTGGAACTGCGAAAATTATCGGTTACTCCTTCCCGAAGATGGCGTTAACCAACTGGCGCACTCTTTCCGTCTCAACACCCGAATCGAGCAGCATTTTCAAACTCTCCCAATCACGCACCACTAAGGGTTCGAGCGCTCTTTGAAACTTGGAGACCTTGACCGCTGTTGTCAGAATCTCGGCTTCCTTTTCACTGCCGAGGTACGTGATGTCGCGCATCGCGGCGGAAAGAGACGATGGCGAGACGTTGACCAGTTTCGCAATCGTAGTCGTGGAAACGCTTGAGTCCCTAATGTGGGATTCGGCAAGCGCTAGTGTGGCAGTTTTCATAACACCTCCGTTTGCTGCACGTTCAGCAGCACGGCATCGGCACAAAATAAATTACGCACCAGAGGGCGCGTTTAAACTTTTCAGTTGGAGTTCTCGCCAGAGAACATTCCTGCTCGCCAAGAAAGAAGGCGTCACCAGTTTTGGGACCGATGACGCCTCAGGAATCTACCCTTTCGGGTGTTGCCGCTGGCGAGTGCGGCAAACTTGTACGGCTAAACTTTGGGCCCGAAGGTCTCTATAAGTAGGTTCGAGGGATGGCGCTTTACCGCCAAACTTTGGACACGAAGTCCTACATGAGATGTGTGAGGAATGGCATGCTGCACCACGCCTGCACTGATGAAGGTGGTTCCAGGCTCGTCTACATTTCCTAAAAACAGCGAAACCATCAATAGAAAGGCATTATTCTAAACAGCTATATAGCACTAGCGAAACAGCCTCGTCTTCCACGCGGTCAAGATAGTCTTCCCCTTATATTGACCTAAAAGTATTTATCAGCCAGCGTATGTTGTTGATTCTGAAGAAGGAAAAAGTTTATTTTATCGCCAATCTCAAAAGTATACACTTCGGCCTTCCAGCCCGGTCAAGACGGGGGAGGGGTAGATTACCCTTGCCCGGCTTGGAAAGCCCGCCATATTGAGCCGTATTGCGTCCTACGGGCATCCAGAGAGCCGTCCCGACTGTCTGCCACGGCTAGCAAACCATGTACATATCTGCCCACGCCAGCCCATCCGTGGTACACTCGCAGGGAGGGCCTATGAAGAAACCGGAGAAGTCCGAACGGCTGGTGGTGCAAGTGGAGCCTGCGTTGAAGAAACAACTGGAACGATACTCGGAACAATCAGGCGTTCTAATGTCAGAATTTATTCGAAGGGCAATCGTGGAAGCATTGAAGAGGGCGAAGTGATTCACGCCGCTAACAGTTTTGCCGATGCCGTCTCCACGCTGGTGCAGTCGGAGAAATTTCGGTTGTGGAAACCATCCTCTCTGTTAACCTCGACAACGCATGACAAATCTCAACGGATTGCTTCCCGTTTTAGCCCTGCTTCTCGGATACGGCATTAAGTATTTAGAAGATCGAGTTCAACACAAGCGCACTCTGGAACGTGAGCGGGAAACCAGACGCGCCTTGCGACAGGATGTGATTGCGGAACGGCGAACGCAGTTCCAGCGACAGACTTTGCTGGATTTGCAGCCAGCCCTTATGGATTTGGCTCGACAGACGGGCAAGATGCACCATCACGATTTGGTGGGTTACCGAGCGACCAATAAATTTCATTCAGAACCTTATCCGGACGACGTGAATGAGGGTTTTCGCGCTGCGTCGGCACTAACGTCAATGCTCATGGTTCGTGTGAATGACGAGAAGGTCCGAATGTTAACCACCGCATTCAAGAGCGCCGCGTCGGACGTAGGCGGTGCCAACAATCCAACCGACTCCGATTCTAGTATGGACATATGTCGCAACTGTTCGTTGAATTGCAGGAACGAATCGGTGTCGTTCTTCGCGAACTCGATGAAGACGATACGAAGCAGTAAGAACAGATAGTCAAGAAAAAATAGCAGGACATCACAGCGTGTTAACGGATTTATTTCGAGCGGTAGCTTAAACTGAGCAGATCGATCACCATGTTTCGAAACACGGAATTTGCTCCATGACGTTTGCGCTCACGAAAGGAAGAGTGGAGTCGGGCAATCCCGACTCGTTGATCGGCGCAGCCGAAAGCCTTTGGCTAGAAGCAAAATCAGTCCTTTACGACCTCAATAAACCCGAAGACCGTTATGAACTTGCAAAGGATGTATCTGCTTTCGCCAATGCAGAAGGGGGTTTTCTATTAATAGGTTTTGAGGAAGACCGGACAGATGTTACGAGGTCAGTGCCAATAATTGCTTCTCTGGCTCCCTTCCCAGTCACAGCGTTTCCCGTTCAAAGTTATTTGGGGATGCTCGATCATTACATCCATCCGGAACTTGAGGGGCTACAGGTATATTGGAAACCCGATGGCGGTGGTTCCAACACCGGAGTCGGGATAATTGAAGTCCCTCCCCAAGCAGTTGAACGGAAGTATTTCTTGATTTCGAATGTGGTGGAAGAGAATAAGTCTATAAAGGAAATAGTGGTGGGGCTGGTGCAGCGGAGGGATACCGACAATATACCGATGGATAGAAATCAGCTATATCAGCTAATGCAGCAAGGTAAACACGAACTTCCGACGCTATTAAGGCAGATTGATGGAAAGATTGACGCATTGCTGAATCAGCTTCCCGCTAAATCCCTACCACAGCAATCGGCAAGAGACCGAATAGCCGAGCGCCTTCGGCGTTCCTCGGAGTAAAACTGCTGATGACGACTACTCCCACGCTGATTTATGCAATGGTTCCTGACGAGCCGACATCCTTTAAGAATTTCTTTGCGACAGGTCCTATTCACGAATCACTTGAAAAGCCGGGACAGTTAAGATATGCGGGGTGGGATTTGGATACTCAAGACCGAGTTCGCATAGTTAAAGGGGAGTATTTGGAGGTTAAGGCGGCCAACCGTAAGAGTCTCCAACTCTACGAAGACGGCTCCCTGATCGTGAGAGTTTCGGCTGGCCCCGACTATTTGTCGTGGGGCCAAAACGAAGACGTATTTGAGAATAATCCGCGCCTCAATCCTCTAGCGTTAATCGAATTTACGCTGCACTTCGCACTGCTTTGCTCTCGGTTGGTTCCGCATCTGGCCCCAAGACCGCAGACGATTTCGCTGCTGTTTGAGATGCAAAACGCTTTTTTACCGAATGGGAAAAAACTCTATTTGGGGGCCGGAAGATTATCTAGGATGGGATTTTTTAACTTCGGCGAAAGGCGGGATGCTCCTGAACCAACCGTGCGAAAAGAAATTCGCGAGACGACAGCCGATGTTGAACTTCGGCCCGCCGAAGTGGCTTATCGACTCGTAGCAAGAATTTATAACTGGTTCGGGCACCCAAATAACAATATTCCGTATGTGGCTGCCGTGGCTACTGGCTCCGCATTCATCGATGCAGACCAGATTATAAATGCAACTGCCGATTGAACCGTGGTTTTAATTTGGCAACCTCCGGTCGTCCTGTGCTTTCGTGGTAGCCTACCCACCATTATGGGACCCGCCCACGACTTAACTTGGTATCAGGTTGCTGTGCCAGCGGTCGCCGGGTTAGCGGGCGTTCTGGTCGGCGGCTGGATAACCACTCGCAATCAGAAGATTGAGCGACGACATAAGCGAATGGCCGAACAACTGGGCTTTTATTCTGTGCTTGTTGGAATGAGGGCTGAGATTCGGGAGAAAAGCGCCGTTCGTGCGAAATTCTCGGCGCTGGCGGACAAGTGCTACCGAGCAGAGTTAGCAGAGGCAGGCGAAAACCCGCTTGTAAAGCAGAACGTTGCAGAGCTTAAATGGCCCCAATATAAAAAATTGATAGAGGATAGCGAGGAGCAGACTCGAACGGTGATTCTTCCCTTGTACGATAAAATGTTGTGCCACGTTACAACAAACATGGGTTTGGCGGAGCCTAGCACTCGTAAGCACTACGGAGCACTCGTTGAGTTCGCCGAAATTTTGAGGCGAGCCGAGAAACAGGCGCTTCCAACCCGTGTCATCGTAGAAATAGACCATCGAGAAGAAAATTTGGCCCGATTTTACGCTGATATTGAATCGCAGTTTGAGCGGTTACAGACTGAACTTAATAAATAAATCTGCCCTGCTGGTACTGAGACAGGAGATTAGCCGGAAAATGCTGGAGCCGACTCCGAGGGTCGAACTCGGGACCTTGCGATTACGAATCGCATGCTCTACCAACTGAGCTAAGTCGGCCTGAGAAAATTATCCCATCAAGTTCGTCAGCATATCAAGCGCAGCGCGAGATTCCGCGTCGGAAGTTTCTATATATAAGTCGAGAGTGGTAGCGATGTCGCTGTGCCGGAGGATGGCTTGAATCACCTTCGGCTTGACGCCCATCGTGTAAAGATTGGATGCGAGGGAACGGCGAAAACAATGCCAACCCTTCCACTTTGGAATTAATTCATCCAACTCGAACGCGTGGTCTTCGTCCTGCGACTCGTGAAGATGTTTCGGATTGTGGCAGACGGAACAGCGAGTCAACAGCGGGACGATCACGCGGCGCACCAGATTCGGCAGATTCATCGAGGTCCCACGCCGCTCCCCAGCAAACATCCAATCGGTCGGCTTCAACACCTTGCCTAAATTTTCCTCTTCCACGGAACCTGTCAGGTAGTGGTGATAGTTCTCCAGCATCGAGCGGAGTATTGGGAGAACGGGAACCGTATTCTCGCTGGACTCTGTTTTCGGAAGTCCTTGCTGGGTTCGCCACATGGTTCGCTCCACCGACAGTTTGTCACCTTGGAAGTCTCTCCACTGCAATCCGCGCAGTTCCGCCAAGCGCAGCCCCGTAAACGCGGCAGTCGCTACCACCGCGAAGCCAACACGACCTGAGTAATCAGGCCAGTACACGTTCGCGAGTAACGTCGTAATTTCTTTCACCGTATAGGTGTCGCCTCGGAACTTCACCCGACGAACGCTCCGTGGGAGAGACACGTCGCGCATGGGATTCTCATCGTCAAGGTAGCCTTCGACGCGAGCATGACGGAACACGCCGCTCAGAAAACTTTTTAACCGCAGCAAGGTCTTGTGGCCGAGTTTGGGATTCTCTTTAGCAATCGCAGAAATTAGCCGTTGCCCATGCGCGGCACGGAAATCTCGAAGCCGCAGCGTGCCAACACGGTGTTTGAAATGCTTCTCCCATGCGTCCCGTTTGTAGTCTTTATAGGTGGATGGGCGAAGGAACTGCTTGACCATCGGCAGATAGACGGTCTCAACGAATTCGATTATCGGAGTAGCGGATTCCGGAGTTTGCAGCCGGGTGTTGATCGGCTCCAAATGCTTCCACGCCAGCGACTCCACTGAACGCTTATCGGGGTAGGCCGGACCAATCGGGGCGAGTTTCTTGTGGACGTTAGCGCGAACTCGGACGCCATTCCTAATTTGGTATTCCCAAAAACGCAGAATCCAATGACGACCACGCTGGGAGATGGTCCCTCGTTGCATAAGACATTATACAACGACGTTGGAAAAAGTGCGTTCCAAAGTGCGTACCAGTCAACGCCTTATCGCGGCTTTGGAACGATCTTAAAGTGCCATAATTCCAATGTTTTTAACGGTACTGGAAGGGGAGCACTGCTTTACGAATCGGCTGCTCTACCACTGAGCTACCTCGGCGCGATTTATTTACGATAACATTGGCGATTCGTTTCCGCAATTATGGCGCAGGTTTCAGGGTTTGTACTTGCAAACCTGAGTTTAAGAAGGTTTCATGGTTTCCAGGCTTGTCTTACAGTTGAAGAAGTTGTACTTGCTGAAATTTGAGATCAAGAAGACTCAAGCATCTTTAGCGCGAAACGGGATACATCAGCCACCCCAGCGCCACCGCTACCAGCACAAACATGGCGAAGGACCATGCAGCGTACTTGAGGCGTTCGAGAGGATCGCGGCGGCCGAGCGTGCCAAACGCCAGCGAAATGATCACCGCAAAAAGCAGCAGCGATTGAAAGTGCGACAAATGCAACGGCACCATAGCTATCATGCTTTGCGCCGGCGCGCCGCTTCATAAGCGTGCAATGCGGCCAGCAGGTTCAGGACTCCAGCCGTAGCCAGGAAACGCGTACCGTAATCGCCGTCGGCATGAGAAACATCGGCACCAGATGTCTCCAGGCTATGCGCAATAAAATAAAAACTGCCGGTTCCCAGGTCCGCTGCGTAACCAAGCCGCGCAAAAGCATCTTCACCGCCCGGCGCAAACAGATTCCCTCGCATTCCGGCGCCGAGATAGACCAGAAATCCCACTGCGAGAAAAACCGTTACGGCGCGGCCCCACATTCGCAGCAAGGCGTGGCCGAAGCCCGGCAAAATCCAGCCGGCAATGGCGATTGCAATGGCGCGAAAATCGTAAGCGGTCGTATGACTGGGATGCTCCTTCGGCGCCTGAACTTCGTGAACCGACGCGGCGGGATCAATGTTTTCCGCGCCCGCCGCAGTGGCTGCGTCATTTGCTGCCTTGTTCTCGATGGTGTCGTCGAACATTTTTCTTCTTCGCTGAAAATGGGTCAGCAACTAGGCTAGCAGCGCGAGAATCTCCTTTTGTACAGCGCCGGTAACGCTCGCCTGGTTTTCATCAACGTACACGTTCACTTCGCTGCGCATGCCAAATTCCGGAAGATAGACCCCCGGCTCGACGGAATTGCACGTTTTGGCGATCAACCGGCGAGTATCGTGCGTTTCGAGTCCGTCCATGTTCACGCCGTTTCCGTGCACGGTTTGGCCGATGCTGTGGCCGGTGCGATGAATAAAATATTTTCCGTAGCCGGCTTTTTCCACCACGCTGCGCGCCGCCTTGTCGACTTGCCAGCCTTGCAGCGGCTTGCCCGCCGCGACCGAAGATCGGATCAAGCTGACAGCCCGGTCTCGCGCCTCGACCAATACTTTGAAAATCTTCGCGTACTTTTCCGGAACGTTTGCCCCCAGATAGCCAACCCACGCAACGTCGTAGTAAACGCTGTCGGGGGTCTTCAACTTTCCCCAGACGTCCAAGAGCAGCAAATCGCCTTCCGTGATCTCGGTTGGCCTCTCATTCGATGGCGCGTAGTGCGGATCGCTGGCGTGAGCATTTACCGCAACGTCCGGGCCTTCATCGGTGGTGATATCGGCTTTCTCAAATTCCGTCAGGATCCATTGCTGCAGCGCCACTTCGGTCAGTGGCTTTTTATCGCGCACGCATTTCGCGGCAAGGGCAAATGCATCGTGGACAATGCGGTCGATGGTTTTTCCGGCCAGCAGATGCGATTGCAGTTGTTCCGGCGTCCAGCACGCTTCGTATTTCTGCACCAGATCGGCGGACGTGACCACTTTCACGCCGCAACTCTTGACCAGTTCCACCGTACCGGCGTCCACCATCGCCACATAGGGAATCGCATTCTTCGGCGAATACTGCATGGCAACGTTTTTCGCGCGGCGCAACACTTTCTTCAGGTTTTTCCGCAGTTCTTCCTGGCCCGAATAATAAAGCGTTTCACCAGGCAACGTGACCAACGACTCAGTTTCAATCTTGTGCGCGAGCTTTCTTGGTGTGCCCTTTGCCGGAACAAAATAAAACCAGCGGCGCGTGCGCATGGCATTCGGCAGGTGCAGGATGCGATGCGCAATCGGATCGCGGCCGCGAAAATCGTAAAACAGCCAGCCATCCAGCTTGGCGGCCCGCAAATCACTTTGGATTTCGTGGAGTTGGAAGCTCATCGGTGCGGCGTACTCCCTTGTCGGCGTGAATCTTAGACTTCGTGTAGCGCGAGTGCTTCGATTTCCAGCGAGCTAACGCCAAAGATTTCCACGCGTTTGCTGCGGCTGCGTTCGCCGGACAAAAGTCTAACAGCCGACTTCGGCCTTTTCAAAAGTTCCGCCAAAAATGCGCACAGGGCTTCGTTCGCTCGGTTCTCCACCGCGGGCGCCTGCAATCTGATTTTCAGCGCGCCATCCATCACGCCAGACACTTCGTTCTTGCTGGCTCGCGGCTGTACACGCACTGCGAACGATACCGATCCTCGGTCCGCATGCGTTTGCAACTCCAGCTGGTTCATTTTTTACCAGGCTCTTTCGTATTGCACCGGGGCATGGACAGCGGCGCCGAATCGTTTCGCAGCGCGCATCGGCCAGTACGGATCGCGGAGCAGTTCACGCGCGAGAAAAATGAGATCGGCCTGACCGCTTGCCAGAATAGCCTCCGCTTGTGCGGGTTCCGTGATCATACCGACCGCTCCAGTGGCGATGCTGGCTTTCTTGCGAATTGCCTCAGCGAACGGCGCTTGGTAGCCGGGCCGGACGGGAATTTTCACATCCGGCACCAACCCGCCGCTCGAGGTATCAATCAAATCCACGCCCGCCGTCCTCAGTAGTTTCGCCAGCTCGATGGATTGCGGCAAATCCCAGCCTCCTTCCTTCCAATCCGTCGCAGATATTCGGCAAACAAGTGGCAGTCGTTCTGGCCACACTTTGCGAATCGCTTCTGCTACACGCACCACCAGCCGGACGCGATTTTCGAAGCGGCCGCCATATTCGTCGGTGCGTTGATTCGAAAGCGGGGACAGAAATTCGTGCAGGAGATAGCCATGTGCGGAATGAATCTCGACTACTTCGAATCCAGCGGCCAGCGCGCGTTCGGCTGCCCGCGCGAAGCTTTTAACCACAAACTCGATTTCGGCAAGCGTCAAAGCGCGTGGCGCGGGGTAATCCTCAGCGAAGCGAATTGCGCTCGGCGCGACCGGCTCCCACGCGCCGTCCGCCGCGGGCAGAGCCTTGCCGCCACGCCAAGGCACGTTCGTGCTTCCTTTGCGTCCCGCATGCGCCAGTTGCATCCCCGCTACGGCACCATGCTCGCGAACAAACTTCGCAATTGCCCGCCAGGAATCAACGTGTGCGTCCAGATAAATACCAGTGTCGGCAGGGGAAATTCTTCCCCGCTCCTCGACTGCAGTAGCTTCAGTGAAAACCAATCCTGCGCCACCTATAGCGCGGCTGCCGAGATGCACCAGATGCCAGGGCTGCGGATGCCCTTCCACACCGGAATATTCGCACATGGGCGAAACCACAATGCGGTTCTTCAATTGCAGTTCCCGCAACCGGATCGAACTGAAAAGATTCATTCTCTGTTTTCCTCTAGGCTGTTGGATGCGGCGGGAGCGCGCGCATTCCAAATAGTGCGGTACCAATGCGCACTTCGGTTGCGCCTTCCTCGATGGCCACTTCGAAGTCGTGAGACATGCCCATAGACAATACGGGCAGCCTTTTTCCCAGCCGTCGCTCGATATTCTCTTTCAGTTCACGAAGCTCGCTGAAATACGGCCGCACTCTTTCCGGCTCATCGAGAAACGGCGGAATGCACATCAGCCCTTGCAAATCGAGGCCGCTCAATGCCGGAAGCTGTTCGGCGAGCGGAGCGAGTCCCTCCCGCACAACGCCGCTCTTCGCCTCTTCCGGCGCGATGCGAACTTCGATCAGCACACGCAATTTCCGCGATTCGCCAAGCTCGGCGCGCGCGCGATCCAGCCGCTGTGCCAGGGCAAAATCATCCACCGAATCAACGCTGTGAAAGAGTCTCGCGGCTTTCGCAGCCTTGTTACCTTGCAAGTGCCCGACTAAATGCCACTCTGCCTGCAAATCTTGCAACGCAGTTCGCTTCCCTTCCCACTCCTGTACACGGTTTTCCCCGAAATGCCTTACGCCGAGCTCGAACGCGGCACGAATCGTATCCGCCGAATGCGTCTTCGACACTGCCATCAGCGTGATGTCATCGGCGACGCGGCCCGCCCTCTCTGCTGCGGCCGCGATGCGTTCACGAATTGCCGCCAGACGTTCCTGTAAATTTGCTTCGTTCATACGCAAACTAAAATCCTACCACGCGCGCCTTTGCGGCTTGCTGCGGCTCCGGTTAGACTAACGCTCGGTACACGTTGAGCTAATGAACGATCGAGGAACATTCATCGCCGTTGAAGGTATCGACGGCAGCGGCAAACAAACGCAAGTGCGCCTGCTGGCGCGCGAACTGGAATCGCGCGGCTACCAAGTCTTGTCTACTGGCTTTCCGCAGTACGGTTCGTGGTTCGGAAAAATGGTTGGGCAATTTCTCAATGGCGAGCTCGGACCATTGAGTTCCGTGGACCCGCATTTTGCCGCATTGCTGTATGCGGGGGACCGCTTCGAGTGTAAACAACCCATCGTCACGGCTCTCGAAAGCGGCGCCGTGGTCCTCGCAGATCGTTATGTTGCATCGAGTTTAGCTCACCAGGCCGCACGCGCTGTTCCGGAAAAGCGCGCAGAATTCCGCGCCTGGATCGAGCACCTGGAATACAACATCTACGGCCTGCCCAAAGAAGATTTGGTGCTGTACTTACGCCTTCCGCCGCGTGAAGCACAAACGCTGATCGCGAAAAAATCAGCGCGCGCCTACACCGATTCCGCGCACGACATTTTGGAATCCAACGTTCGCCACCTGCAGGCTGCCGCGGATATGTATGATGACCTCGCGCGCGCTTCGAACTGGAAAACCATCGAGTGTTTCGACTCCACGAAGCAAATGATTCGGCCCGCCGATGAAATTTCCGCGGAAGTTCTCGCTGCGGTGCTTCCCAGCATCGCTCAGCAGCAAAAGGAAAAGGTCTAGCCGTGACCTTCTCTGAATTTCGCGGCAATCCACAAATCGTTACTGCGCTACGCGGCGCGTTACGCGCCGGGCGCGTGCCACATGCGCTGCTTTTTACCGGACCACAGGGCCTTGGCAAATACACTCTTGCGCGCATCTTTGCGCAAGCTGCAAACTGCGAACGCCTCACCGACGATGCCTGCGGCGAGTGTTACACCTGCCAGCGCATCGCGCTGCTCGCCGAACCGCAACGGCTCATCGAACAAGGCCTCGCCGAGCGCGGCGAAAGCGCCGACGCCGCCATGGTCGAGCGCACCCCGCTCATCCTGCAAACCCATCCCGACGTCTGGGCGCTGGTTCCCGATCCCGTTCGCCTGAAATCCCCGGTTGTGCGGCCAGTACTGCGTATCGGCCAGCTCCGCGCCGTACAGCGCGCCGCCTATTTTCAGCCGATGAGACGACGGCGAGTTTTCATTCTCGACGGTGCAGAAACCATGCGCTGGGACGTAGCCAGCGTGTTCCTGAAAATTCTCGAAGAGCCGCCCGGCTCCGCCACTCTCATCCTCACCGCGCCGTCGCCCTATTCGCTGCTGCCCACCATCGTGTCAAGATGCTTGCAATTCCATTTCGCTCCGCTGCCTGCCAGCGAAGTCGGAGCCATCCTCAAGGAAAAATCGCAACTGTCGCCCAACGCTGCCCGCCTTGCGGCACAGCTTTCCGAGGGCCGCCCAGGCTACGCACTGGAAATGGATGCCCTAAAAGAGAGCGAGCGCCGCAGCAACGGACTCAAAATCCTGGCACGCGCCGCGCGTGGCGAAGAATTCGCTCAGCTTTTCGCGCTCACCAACGCCATTTCGAAAGACCGCGAAGTTTCCTTCGAAGAACAACTTTCTGTTTTTTATAGTTTGCTTTGCGACCTGCTCGAACTCAGCTCCGGCATCCCGTCACCGCAACTGCGCAACTTGCCGCTGCGCAAAGACTTGGACGCCATAGCAAGACAAATCGACATCCGCTGGGTGATGCGCGCTCTTCGCGCCCTGGATCAAGTTGCTGCTGGAGCGCGCCGCAATCTCAATCGGCAGCTGAGCCTCGATGCATTCGCCGCTGAACTTTCTCCCGCGCTTGCTTCCCGCAAATAGCCGGCAAAGTTCCCCATCTATTCCCGCCAACTTTTTTTTCTCAGCTGTAACCACGTGCCCGCAAAGCGCATCTCACCCATATTGGTGCTAATTTCCCACCTTTGGGCCAAAAATAAGGAGTGTTTATGGTGAATCGCCGTATGTTTCGCCCCGGTTTTCCTGACGTAAAGGAATCTCTCCCGCCCCGCATCGTGCATCAGAACCACAACGCCGGCCCGGCCCCCAGCAAGAAGCCCGCTCCGCCAGAAATCACGCATGCCGAAAATTTCTATTGGATCAAACAGATGCAATCCCGCACTCCGATGGTGGTGGCGCTGGAAAACGGCGAAACCCTGCACGGCATCGTGGAGTGGTATGACCGCGATTGCATCAAGCTTACGCGCCAGGGCAGCCCAAACCTGATGATCTTCAAACGCACCATCAAATACGTCCACAAAGAAGGCGGCGAAAACGGCGACGAATAGGAGAGCGGTAAGGAGTTGTGCGTTGTCTTGGTCTTACTGTAACGCTAACTCCGTTCAAACTGCGCGTTTCACTCAGAAGCGGTCTGCGGTGTTCGAGTTCCAGACCCGCCAAATGTCATCAGCGCTTTTGCAGCCAATTGGCCCTGCGCGTTCCTAACATCGCATTCCACAACGATAAAATTCCTTCCAGCCCGCAAAACCTGGCCTTCTGCCTCCACCTTGCCCTCCGCGATGGGCAACAGGTAGTTGATCTTCAGCTCGATGGTCGCCAGTTCCGCCCCTACAGGCGACACCGTATAGGCTGCGATGGCTCCGGCCGTATCGGCCAGAGTCGCAATTACTCCTCCGTGGACAACGTTGTGAATCTGGCGATGGTCGTCCTTTACTGTCAGTTCCAAGACCGCGCCACCCTCATACAGCTTTGCCACCTCAAGACCTACCAATACGCTGAAATTACTCAATTTCAGCCGGCTCTGGGCGTACGCCAAAAGCTCCGCGCTCAGCTCGTGCTTAAGCTCATTACCCAAGATTCCCCCTAGTACCGTCTCGGACCCTGTCAATCCCGCCTCTCGTACGATGTCACGGATTGCGCCGGCTCGCGTCTAATACAGCACCCGATCGCACCAGCGGCACGTCGGGCGAAGGCCGCCATTCTAGCAGCAACCCGCAGCACGGGTGTGTTAGCCTCGCGGCGGCCTGGGAACCTCGAAATCATGCGCATTGGCATAACCTGCTACCCCACTTACGGCGGCTCCGGCGTCGTCGCCACCGAGCTCGGCCAGGAGCTGGCTGCCCGCGGTCACGACGTCCATTTCATCAGCTACGCCCCGCCGATCCGCATGAACCTGAACGACCCGCACATTTTTTTCCACGAAGTCGAGGTAGCTTCCTACCCACTCTTCGACCACCCGCCTTACGCCCTGGCGCTCGCCACCAAAATGCTCGAGGTTTTCGAAGCCGAGCAATTGGATTTGCTGCACGTTCACTACGCCATTCCACATTCGGTCAGCGCCATGCTGGCCCGCTCGATGGCCGCTCCGCGTCGTTTGCCGTTCATTACTACGCTGCACGGAACGGACATCACGCTCGTAGGCAGCAACCGCTCCTATCTTCCCATCACCAAATTTTCCATCGAACAAAGCGACGGCGTCACCGCCATTTCACGTTATTTGCAGGAGCAAACCATCCGCGAGTTTGACATCAAGCGGCCCATCGAAGTCATTCCGAATTTCGTCAATTGCGATCTGTACACGCGCCAGCCAAGTCCGGCGCAGCGCGCCAAGTGGGCGCCAGCCGGCGAGCCCATCCTCATGCATCTCTCGAATTTCCGTCCCGTAAAGCGCATTACCGACACCATCGAAATCTTCGCGCAAGCCCGCGCCAAGATGCCCGCAAAACTCGTGCTCATCGGAGACGGACCCGACCGCGGCGCCGCCGAATACCTGGTCCGCAAGAAAAAGTTGCAGAAAGACGTACACTTCCTCGGCAAGCAGGACCAGGTCTATCGCCTGCTTTCCGACGCCGATCTCTTCTTATTGCCTTCTCAGTTGGAATCGTTTGGACTCGCGGCTCTCGAAGCCATGGCCTGCGAGGTTCCCGTGATTGCCACCAACGTTGGTGGCGTCCCCGAAGTGATCGAGCACGGAGTGGGCGGCTACTTGGTAGAACCCGGCGATGTCTCCACCGCCGCTAAGTACGCAATCGATCTTCTCTCGCGTGCCGATCGCGGTCGCGAAATGGGCCAGCGCGCCCGCATTCACGCCAAGAAAAACTTTTGCGCCAACGACGTCATCCCTTCCTACGAACGCTACTATCAGTTTATCCTGAGCAAATCTAAGGCAGCTGCTTCCTAGTCGAGTTTGACGAAGGGCGCATCCTCTCAGAAACCCGCGCCGCTTCAGCTTAGCCGCACTTTCGCAGTTGCGGACATTTTTCGGCTTTTTTGCCCTTATTTTTATTGTTAAGGCGTGTGTTTTCATCGGCGCTGTCCCGGAAAACGGTAGAGTGGAGACCAAGTGCCTTCCCTTCGACAACAGACTTC
>WNFA01000060.1_pt1 | contig 107400 bp, 99 predicted proteins | sample 5400481 | NCBI WGS metagenome assembly WNFA01 (sample SAMN13153340, study PRJNA577476) | soil metagenome | isolation source: 120 cm saprolite under Douglas fir tree site 2 hole 1 replicate 2 | place: USA:California | collected 2015-04-18 | reverse complement strand
TCCCAGACCGACCTGCACTTCCAAGCGCAGAGCGCCACCCTGACCGGCAAAGGCACGGTAATCATGTCCAACAGTCCGAACAACACGATTGGTGGTTTCGGCGGCGGGCTGACCAACCTGAACAACACGATCGAGGGCGCAGGCCATATTGGAAATACGCAGGCGGGGGTGAACAACAAGGGGAAAATTATCGCGAACCAGCCCACGGCGCTCATCATCGATTGCGCCGGTTTCAGCAACTCCGGCGCGCTGATGGTGAACAAGGGAAGTCTGATGAACATCAACCAGGTGTTCAGTAACTTCTCGGGCACAACCTTGACCGGCGGAACCTATACGGTCTCCGGTACGTTGCAGTTCAACGGCGCCAACATCGTGAACGATGCCGCGCACATCACTCTCACGGGAACAGCTTCCGCCATCATCGACCAGGCCTCCAACGATGGACTGAGAAACTTTGCCGCCATCACCAAGAAAGGGTCGCTGGCGCTGCACTCCGGCAAGACGCTGATTACGCCCGCGGATCTCAGCAACGCCGGTAGGCTAACTGTGGGAGCAGGAACTAATCTCAAGGTCGCTGGCGGCTACACCCAGACGGCGGGAACCACGACCGTGGATGGCACTCTGACCGCTCCCTCCGGGACGACGATTCAGGCGGGAAGCGTTTTTGGCAAGGGTACGATCGCGAGCACCGTGGTCTCCAGCGGCTTGTTTACGGCTGGCGATTCGCCGACAGGGACGGGCAAGCTTTCCGCGAGTACCTACACGCAGAATTCGAGCGGCAGCCTCAATGTCCAAATTGGCGGCTTGACAGTCGGCAAGCAATACAGCCAACTGGCCGTCGCAAACGGGGCGAGTCTGAATGGAACTCTCAATGTGACGCTGATTAACAACTTCGTTCCGGCCATCGGAAATACCTTCGCCATCCTGACCGGCAGCGCCGTCACGGGGACCTTTGCCACGGTCAATGGCCTGAGCATTAACAGTGGCGAGCACTTTACAATCGCCTACCATCCGACCAACGTCACGCTGACGGTCGTTTCAGGACCGTAGCCGGTTGGGCTTACGCCAGCCACCTCCCTCCTGCTCCGGAACTCGCCGGACACCAAACCTGAGGGATCGCGTTGACTTTTGCGAGCCCTACAGGCAAACTCTCAATTCGCCCGTCCACCGTATTCGGGCCAGCACGATGAGCCCGGCATCGCCGTCGCAAGCGAGGTGAAGGCCGACTCAGGAACTGTTCTCTCATATTAGGCTACTATGTCCGCAGACCGCGTCTCCTATACGCTTGATTCGACGCTGGAGACGGTAAACAATGCCGAAGAGACGGCGGGCCGCATCGCCGCCGAAGCGGGCTTTGACGACGAGGAGATCATGAAGATCTCCATGGCGGTGCGAGAAGCGGCGGTTAACGCAGTTTTGCATGGCAATGCCTACGACCCGACTAAGAAAGTTACACTCGCGTTTGAGCGTACGCTCCACGACCTTGTCATCGTCATCCGCGATCAAGGCAAAGGGCTCGACGCCAGCAAGATTCCGGATCCATTGGCGCCGGATAACCTGCTGAAGACGTCGGGGCGGGGCATTTTCCTGATACGCTCGTTCATGGATGTGGTGGAGATCCACCCTTCCCAGACGGGCACCGAACTTAGAATGACTAAGCATGTCCACGGCAACCCCGCGGATTCCAAGGAGGCTCCCCAGTGACTATGAAGTCCAGTACTCGTCAGGTCGATGGCGTTACGATTGTCGACCTCAGCGGCCGGATCACCCTCGGCGAAGGCAGCGTGGTTTTGCGCGAAACGGTGCGCGACCTGCTTTCCAAGGGACAAAAAAAGATCTTGCTGAACCTTGGCGACGTGAACTATATCGACAGCTCAGGCATCGGCGAGCTGGTCAGCGCCTTCACCACCGCCAAAAACCAGGGCGGCGAACTCAAGCTGCTTAACCTCACCAAAAAAGTACACGACCTGCTGCAGATCACGAAGCTCTACACCGTCTTCGATGTAAAGGACGACGAAGCAGCGGCCGTAAAATCTTTCACCAAGTAGCGGGACGTGAGATGCTTGTAACCGCGAGCACTGTGGCAGGCCGGGGCTTCGCCCCGGCTGCAAGTTCCCTTTTTGGGAAGTCGCTGCGAAAATTTCCGTCCCGCTTAGCGTAGGGTCTCTCCTCCACGCCTACAATAAAACTGAGGAGCACTTCGCTGCGCCTCAGCCATCATGCGTTTTCTTACTCTGACCTGCTTGCTCGGGAGCGTTCTTGTTGCCGTTATTACAATGAGCGGCGTTTGCTCCGCGCGCAATACTTCAAAGCATGACTGCGTCTCCTTCGCCGAAGCGAGCAAGCATGTCGGGACCACCCAGTGCGTCACCGGAACCGTGCTGCACGTGGCGGATGGCACCAACGGCGTCACCTTCCTCACCTTCTGCCAGGACCACAAGACGTGTCCCTTTACCGTCGTAGTGTTCCCGGACGACCTGAAAAAGGTCGGCGATATTCAGCAACTCGAAGGCCGAATGATTGAAATCAAGGGTACGATCCAAGACCACGACGGACGCGCGGAGATTGTCTTGCGCCACACACAACAACTGGGCGAGAGCGCTTTCGTCGTCGTTCCTCCGGTACCGACCGACTACGACGTCGAACGGCGCGGCCACTACAGTGCGGGAAAGTACAGCCACCCCAAGGCCAAGAAGTCACATAGGAAGCAGGGCGCGCCCATTTCAATCGAGGATCCAGGAGAGCCGCAGTAGCGGCCACCGCTAACGACTCACGCGCCTCACACCATTCCCTTGCGAAGCTCTTCCAGCGGATACTTCGTGCCCCGCCACTCGATGCCATCGTTCCAGAGCGTATAGAACATCGAGCGCAGCAATATGTACATGAACAGGCTGGTGCTGACCGGATGGAGAAAAAAATAGTATGGCGGGACTGCCGACCTGACGGACATTCCGTAATAAATCAGAAACAGTGAAACCAGGGCGATGGCATAAGGAAGTCGCGCCCATCCATGTGCCAGGCAGACACCAAAAAACGGCCCGAGATTCAGAAAACCGAGACCCACTATGGTGGCCATGGTCCGCCACCACTGGAAAGAAAGCACGGCAAAGAAATTCTTGGTGAGATTGTTGACGATGCCGAAAGCGCCCTTTGCCCAGCGGAGGGAAATCAGGTCCTCGCCAAAAACATTGCGCTGGGCGAATCCCGCGTTCTTGATTACCTTGCCCAGTTTCATGTCGTCGAGCACTTCCATGCGCAATGCGCGATACGTGCCGACCGCGTTATAGACCGAGCGCCGGACCATATTGAAAGCGCCCACACCCATGTGGTCTCGCGCTTTGGGATCGGCAACCTTCCACGGGCGGTGTCCGAAAACGAAAAGTGCCTGAAAGAAAGCGATCATCATTTTCTCGCCCGGCCGCTTCATAATCATGCGCGGGAAAAGGACGACATGGTCGGCTCGCTCAGCTTCGGCATAAGCGACCGGGCGCCGCAGCGAATCGGGCTTGAAGAGCACATCGGCATCGGTGAAGAGCAACCAGTCCCCACTCGCCTGCCGGCCGGCAATCCACATGGCATGCGTTTTGCCGAGCCACCCCGGGGGCAATTCCGAAATGTGCAGCACCTTCAGCAGGCCGTGTGCTTTGGAGCTCGCCGCAACCTCATCCATGATCTGTCCGGTGCAGTCGGTCGAGCGATCATTGACGGCGATAATTTCATAGTTGGAATAATCGAGGGCGAGCAACTGCCGCAGCGTCTCGCGAATATGTTCTTCCTCGTTGCGCGCCGGAACAATAATGCTGACTCTAGGCTCGCCGTTTGGAGTCGCTGGCCTGCGATCCCATTCGGGCCGCGCGATGTCGGCGACATGTGCCATACCGAATGCCGCTTCCACGATGCGCGAAAACCAGGCCAGTGCAAGAATGCCGCCTGCGATCCAATGAACTGTTTGCCAATGCATTCTGCTAGGAAGATGCTCCTGAGGGAACTTGCGACTCTGTGGATTCACCCTGTCCACGTAACGGAGGTGCATAGCGCATGCCGTAAAACAGAATGGCTGAAGAGAGCGCAATTGCGATCACCGGCCCTAAAAAGGCGAGTTGTAGAGAATACTTATCCGACATGTAGCCGATCAGCGCTGCGGACGGTACATCACCGAGCAAATGGAAAATAAAAATGTTTACCGCCAGTGCGGTTGCACGGACATGGGGCCCGACCGAATTGATCACGGCGGCGTTCAGCGGACCGGTGTTCAATAGCAGCAAGAATTCGGCCACGAAAATGCCGACGACCATGAGCGTCCCGTTGGCAAACAAGGCGACACACATGGCCGGAATGCCCAACCCTAGGCTGACGGCGGACACGAGGTAGTGGGCTGATTTGGTTCGTCGCAGCAGCCGATCGGAGATCCAGCCGCCCGCGAGAGACGCAACCAGGCCGTTAACAAGGGTGCTCGACCCAAAAATGAGGCCCGCAGCCTGCAGACTGTAGCCGTGAGCGCGGTGCAGGAAGGTTGGCATCCAGACCTGGAGTCCCCCGAGCGCGAAGGTCATCGTCGCCATGCCCAGGGTTGCGGTAAGAAAGGCGGGATTGCGGAGCAAGTTTTTCAGCGTATCCCGCTCGGGAAGCTTGCTTTCGGGCGGATCGAATTGGCCCAGTGTCGGCTCGGGAATCGACAGCAGCAGCAATGCCAGGAGAACTCCTGGTGCAGCTCCCACGTAAAATGGAGCGCGCCAGCCGTATTTTGGCCCCATAACGGCACCCAGCAGATACCCCAAAGCGGTTCCGACCGGGATCGCAAGGTAAAACACCCCCATGACCCGTCCTCGCTTTTCGACTGGAAACATGTCCGCGACAAAAGTTGGAGAAAGAATGACGAAGCTGGCTTCACCGATGCCCACCAGAGTATGACGAATGAGCAGTTCATCAAAGTTCTTGGTGAAGGCGGTGAGTAGGGTGGCAACGCTCCACACAATGGCCCCCGCGACGATGACGCGCTTGCGCGAGAAACGCAGCGAAAGCGGTCCCATGAAAGGCGCCGCACACATGTAAAAGATGAAAAAGACGGTGGTGAGCAGGCCGAACGCCAGGTCGCTTCGATGGAATTCCGCTTTGACGAGATCCTGCACGGCAAACAACACCGAGCGGTCAATGTAGTTCAGAAGGTTCAGCGCGGTCAGCAGGGCCAGCGCCGTTCGGGGATAGAGTTTGGTCGGAGGCACTTAGCGTGGGAATATAACACGGCGGCTATGAGCGGCGCCCGTGTGCCCGGCCGGTCCGATACCGATTGACGCTATTAGCGATCCACATTAATAATGCACGACAACAATGCTCAACGCCATGGTTGCGCAGTGAGCGAGACTCTCGCCAACAAGGAGACCGTGCTGAACGGGCGGGATTTCCGTTCGCGTCTCGATGCCTTGCTGCCTCTGTTCGTGTTGGTAGCCGGCCTTGGCGCAAGGCTCATTGAGGCCAAGGAGTACTTCCTCAATCCCGACGAAGCCCTTCATTACCTTTCGGCGAGCCAGCCTTCCGTGGGTCTTGTTTATAAGGCTGCGCTCACGAACGCTCACCCTCCATTGTTGATCCTCGTGCTTTACTACTGGCGTTCATTTGGCCAATCGGAGCTGATGCTGCGCATGCCGTCCGTACTGGCGGGGACGGCCAGTTGCTGGCTTGCCTATCTATGGCTTAAGGAAGTTACCGATCGCTCTACCGCTTTCATGGGCTTGCTGCTCTTGTCGTTCGCTCCCGCGCTGATTGGCCTGTCGGCTGAGGTTCGGCAGTATGCGCTCCTGTTGTTTTTCATGGCGGGGTGCCTTTACTTGTCTGAGCGCGCGATCCAGAAGAACTCGCGGCCGTTGATGGTGCTTTTCTCGCTATGCCTCTACGGGGCGCTTCTCACTCACTATTCTTCGCTGCTTTTCGCCTTCACCATTGGCATCTACATGCTCTTGCGGCTCTACCCTTATTGGAAGCGGCCGGGCTTGTTCGCGGTGTGGGTCTGCGGTCAAATCGGCGCGTTGGTCCTGATTGGCTATTTTCTTGTTACTCATGTCGCGCGCCTGAGAAGGATGGGAATGCCGCAGGAGATCGCCGAAACATGGCTGCGAACATCCATCTTCCACCCGGGCGAACACAACGTGGCGATTTTTGTCGCGGCGCAGACTCTGCGCGTCTTTACTTACCTCTTCAGTCACGGTTTGGTGGGGACATTGGTGCTGCTGGCGTTCTTGGCTGGCATGGTTTCGCTCTTGGGAGGGAAGACTCCATGGAACAAGGAGCGTCCCACGCCACGAGAACTCGCGGTTCTATTCGGTCTGCCTTTTGTCGCCAATTGCGGCGCCGCAATCGCCGGCCTTTATCCCTATGGCGGCACGCGGCACAACGCGTTCCTGGCGCCGTTTGCGGTTGGCGGCGCAGCTCTCGGACTCGCTGCCTGGATACCCGCCCGACTCTGGGCAAAATCGCTCGTGCTCGTCATCGCAATGGCTCTCTGCAACTTCTTTCCCGCTCCCCCGCCGCTTATAAGGGCTCGAAATCATTCCGTTGTACTGATGAAAAACGCGGTGGGCTACCTGCGACAATCTGCGCCGCCGGGATCCGTCCTACTCGCCGATTACCAGAGTGGGCTTCTCCTTGGGTACTATGCCTGCAACCACGGTGTCGTCCAAGTGTTCCCACCGCTGCAGCGCTTCGCGAAAGCCGATTGTGGCCCTTACACCGTGATCACGGCAGGTACTCAGGAGTGGAGGTTCAACGCGGATGATTTGGGCCAGTTGGCGAATATTGCACGGACTTATAATCTCGTTCCGGGAACTAAAGTCTGGCTGTTCGACGCTGGTTGGATCACCGACCTGGCCCCGGCACTGACCAGCGAGAACCGGTGTTCGGCTCCTCGCACTTTCGGTGAGAATATTCTGATCTGCCAGTTAACGGTTAGTGGGAACACTGGCAGTGCTACGCGCCGACTAATCACGACCGACCAATCACAAAGTGACCTTATTTCTTCGGTCGCGGCCACTTCGCGATCACGACTGTCGAAATCCCCCCGCGCGGACGGAAGTCACCTTTCACCTCGGCCCACACCGGCTTGGCCCAGCGGACAACATCATCCAGCACCTGATTCACGACGTTCTCCTGAAAGATGCCGAGGTTTCGATACGACTGCAGATATTCCTTTAACGACTTCAACTCCAGGCACAGGCGATCCGGCACGTATCGGATCACGATGTTGCCGAAGTCCGGCAAGCCCGTCTTCGGGCAGACAGACGTAAATTCGGGATCATCCACAACAATCTCGTATCCTGGAAACTGGTTCGGCCAGGTTTCAATCTCCGGGAAATCGTGATCGAGGCCGGCGCTGGCGTGCTGTGCCGTATAGCTCGGAGAGGTGGAACGGGGAGACTTCCGCATCTGCCCATTGTACCCAGAGCCGCGACCGATCCAAATGGTGGAGCGCCGGGCGTCCCCGCCCGGCGGGACGGACGGGACGTCACGGTGCAATTCTGAGCCGGTCTGACGCAAACGGTCCGCGCGATGCATCTAAACAGGTAAGCCCCAAGCGCGCATTTGCCCGCTCCCGCAGCGCGTGGATGATATACATTGAAGCTTGCGCTTTTCTCTACATGCCATTGAATGGAAACAGTTCGGGACGCCAGCCGCGGCGTTGGTTGGTGACGGCGCTTGCGATCCTGGCGGCGGTGATTGTTCTGGCTGCTTTCGTCTCACGTCGCGATAACGAGACCACGGTGCGAACGGCCATTGTCGAACGAGGCACGATCCGCAGCTTGGTTTCCACTAACGGAAAAATTGAGCCCGTCAACAACTTTGAGGCCCACGCTCCGCTCGCGACTACTGTACGGCACGTTTTTGTCAAGGAAGGCGACTCCGTCAAGAAAGGCCAATTGCTGGTCGTTCTGGATGACGCCGACGCGCGTGCCCAGGCCGCTCGTGCCCAGACACAACTGAGAGCAGCGCAGGCCGACCTTGGCGCCGCGAAGCGAGGCGGGAACCAGGAAGAAGTTCTGAACCTCGGAGCCCAACTGGTAAAAGCTGTCGCCGACCGCGATTCAGCACAGCGCAATTTAGACGCACTGAAGAAACTTGAGCAGCAGGGCGCGGCTTCAGCGGGAGAAGTGCGAGAAGCGGAAAACGCTCTTGCCCGCGCCGATGCCCAACTTACTTTTCTCCGGCAAAAGCAGACGCAACGATATTCGAATGCGGAGCTAGCGCACGTCGAAGCACAGCAAGCTGAAGCGCAGGCCGCCTACAATGCCGCGCAGGACGTCCTGGCGAAATCGAATGTTCGCGCCCCTTTTAATGGCATCGTGTACTCGCTGCCCGCCAAGCAAGGCGGCTTCGTCGCGGCCGGAGATCTTCTGCTGCAAGTGGCGGATCTGAGAAAAGTGCTGGTCCGAGCTTTCGTCGATGAACCCGACCTGGGCAGACTGACTCCCGGAAATCCAATTGAGATTACCTGGGACGCCGTTCCTGGCCGCCTTTGGCGGGCGACCGTGACTGCCATCCCATCGACGGTGAAGTTGCGCGTTTCGCGCAACGTCGGCGAGACGACCAGCATCGTAGATAACAAGGATTTGAAACTCTTGCCCAATATAAACGTTGGAGTGACGATCGTTACTGCCGAGCACGATAACGTGCTGGTAGTGCCGCGAGAGGCGGTTCGAATGGACGATTCCAAGCCCTACGTTCTGCTGGTTGACGGACATGAACTCAAGCGCCGGGATGTGGAGACTTCCCTTTCCAATCTCACGCAGGTTGAAGTAACCAGCGGCCTCTCCGCCAAGGACATGGTCGCGATCAGCTCGTGGAACGGAAAGCCCATCGGCGACCGAACGCAGGTCAAGTTTTAGATGATCACGCAGACCTCCAGAGTTTTGCTGGTTTTATTACTGCTGATTGCCTCGTTGACCGCCAGCGTGGCCGACTCTGCGAAGGACATGCTGGCCGCCGGCCGGATCGATGAAGCGATTACCGAATTGAATGGCCGTCTCTCTTCTGCTCCGGCGGACGCGGAATCGTCCAACCTGCTGTGCCGTGCTTACTTCGCACTCGAAGACTGGGATCGTGCGGAATCCTCCTGCAGAAAAGCCGTCTCACTCGATCAAGGCAACGGCCGTTACCATCTTTGGCTGGGGCGCGTTTACGGCGAAAAGGCCGATCGGGCAAATTTCATGTCTGCAGCGGGCCTGGCAGGAAAGACGCGCACTGAGTTCGAACGTGCAGTACAGTTGAATCCGAAAGACGTTGAAGCACGGCTCGACCTGGCTGAGTTCTATATCGCAGCGCCCGGAATCGTCGGTGGAGGCGAGCAGAAGGCCCGCGAGCAAGCCCAGTTCATCCGAACCTTGGACTCTGGCCGTGAGCATTGGATCTACGCCCGCATCGCCGAAAAGAAAAAGGATTCCGCCACCGCCGAACGGGAATATCACCAGTACATCGACCTCAGCCACGGTGACGCGGAAGCGTGGCTCAACCTCGCTCTTTTTCTCCGTCACCAGAAGCGCTTCGACGAAATGGAGCAAGCCATCGTCAAGCTCAGCCAGGCGCCCAATCCCGAGCCGGATGTTCTGTGGGAGGCTTCCGGTATGTTGGAACGCGCCGGTCGCAGTTACCCCTTCGCCACCGAACTCCTAAATCGGTATCTCGCTTTGGGTCCGGTAGAAAAGGCGCCTGCGTTCCGGGCCCACTATTTGCGGGGTGCGCTATTGGAAAAGCAAGGCGACAAAGCGGGTGCGGCGCGCGAGTACCGTGCTTCCCTGTCGTTGGCCCACAATTACGGCATCGCGCAGCAGGCGTTGCGTCGAGTTGTGCATGAATGAACCGAGTGAGTAAATGCCGGGCTACCTCAGGGGCTGAAGCCCGCGTCTGTATTCGGTCTGGACGGAACCCTTCGACTCCGCTCAGGGCAAGCTCTTGAAGCTGTGCCCTACCCCAAAAACATGCCCTGACCGAAACCATTGATTCCACGCGCCCTAGCAAAGCTACTGCCCGTCTCGCTGCTGGCGCACTACAATTTGTGCGTGACCATGCAGAAGTGACGAGATGAGGCTGACGAGATGAAGGTGACAAGATGAAACTCCGATTGCCGCGGTGCTTGCGCTCCACAAATCTGCTCGCCTTTTTTGCAGCCGTACTAGTACTACTGATGACGATTGCAACGCGCGGCGAGGCGGAACCGCTGCCTCTCCAGCGCGCCATTCGGCTCGCGCTAACGCACAGCACGGCTTCGGCGATTGCGACTGCTGACGTCCAGCGCGCCTTTGCCTCCTACCGCGAAATTCGTAACAATTACTTGCCGCAGATATTCGTCGGTTCGGGCCTCGGCTGGTCCTACGGATATCCCCTCAGCATCGAAGGATCCGCTCCGGCACTGGCAAATGCTGTCGCGCAGAGTACGGTTTTCAATCCGGCGCAACGGCAGTTCCTGAATGCCGCGAAAACGGAATGGCAAGCTTCTGAGTTTCAGGACAGGGACCAGCGCAATGCCGTCATCCAGGACGTCGCGCTGACCTACGCGGAACTGGCAAAGTGGGAGGCGCGACTCCAGCGGTTGCAGCAGGACGCGGCCCAGGCGCAGCAAATGGAAGAAGCGGTGGCTGAGCGCTTGCACGAAGGCGTGGACAGCGCCGTGGACCTAAACAAAGCAAAGCTAACCGCAGCGCGCGTGCGCCTTCATCGGGCCGAGGCCCGGGGCAACGCCGACGTCCTTCGGCGTCACCTCTCAACGCTGACCGGTTCGCCGGTCTCCTCCATTGAACTCGCTCCCGAAAGTATTCCTGCACTGCCGCCCGTCGCGTCGGAAGAAGATCTTTCGGAGAGAGCAATTGCCTCCAGTCCCGCTGTCAAGTTGGCCGAGCAGCATTCGCTGGCGGAATCGATGCGAGCTCTGGGTGAACATCGCGCTCTATATCCGTCGATCGATTTTTCGGCGCAGTATGCGCGGTTTTCCACCTTCAATAACTACACCAAATACTTTCCGCCGCACACCTTCCAGGTGGACAATGCCACGATCGGCTTTGCGCTGAAGATCCCTCTGTTCAGTGCCAGCCAGCGCGCACGAGCCGACGCAGCGGAGGCCCAGGCCCTCAAGGCAAAGAAGCAAGCGGAAGCGGCTCGCAATCAAGTGGCTGAAGAAACCCTGAAACTGCAGCGCACCGCCGAGCAACTCGAGGCCGCCCGCGAGGTGGCGCAGTTGGAATATCAACTGGCACAGTCGGGGCTTGAAGCGGCCCAAACCAGAATCGACGCCAAAACTGGCACACTGCATGAATTGGCCGATGCCCGAGTGCAAGCCGCCGAACGTTATTTGCTTTTCCAGGATGCCGATTTTGAATACCAGCGGATCCGCATGAGCCTGCTGCGGGCCACCGGAGATTTAGAGAAATGGGCGTTGCCCAACCCCGGTCCAAAATGACGCCCCACACAGCCCGCCCAGCCAGCGCCCGATTCTCGCGCCTTAATGCGCAAAAACGACGTTCGGCAAGGTTCTTTTGCAGTCTGAGTCCCGCTAAGGCACACTAAGACAAGGATTTCCAAGCTTTCGATGCCACTGGGGACGTACCAGAATGGTAGCGTCGGCCGGGGTGGGTGCGCCTGTAAAAGTGTTAAAATAGAGACTCCCAATATGCCATTAAAAACACTGTTCTTGAATCCGCCTTCGTTTGAGAATTTCGATGGAGGCGCCGGCTCGCGCTGGCCCGCTACGCGTGAAATCGAATCGTACTGGTATCCGGTGTGGCTCGCCTATCCAACAGGGATGCTGGAAGGCGCGCGGTTGCTCGACGCCCCGCCGCATCACATCACGGCTGAAGAAACGATCCGCACCTGCAAGGACTATGAATTGCTTGTGCTGTTCACGAGCACGCCGGGGTTTCCCGGCGACGTCCGCATCGCTGAGGCCATCAAAGACAGCAATCCTCACATCAAGATCGCTTTCGTCGGACCCCACGTTAGCGTGCTGCCCGAGAAGTCTTTGATGGAAGCGAAGGTCATTGACGTAGCCTGCCGCAAGGAATTCGATTACTCCATCGTGGAATACGCGCAGGGCAAGCCGATCGAAGACATTCTTGGCATTTCGTACCGCAAGAATGGGCACGTGGTGCATAATCCCGACCGCCCGACCATCGAGAATCTGGACGCTCTGCCGCACGTGACCGACGTTTACCGGCGCGACCTGGATGTCCGCCGCTACAACGTGCCTTTCCTGCTCCACCCCTTTGTGTCCTTGTACACGACGCGCGGATGCCCGGCGCAGTGCACATTCTGCCTCTGGCCCCAGACGCTCAGCGGACACCCGTGGCGTAAGCGGTCAACCGACGACGTAGCGCGTGAAATGGCCAAGGCGAAAGGCTACTGGCCATACGTGAAGGAATTCTTTTTCGACGACGATACCTTCAACCTTCAAAAGGCCCGCACCATCGAATTGTGCGCGAAATTGAAACCGCTCGGCCTGACCTGGTCATGCACTTCGCGAGTCACAACCGACTTCGAAACGCTCAAGGCGATGAAAGAGGCGGGATGCCGGCTCCTGATCGTGGGCTACGAATCGGGCGATCAACAGATTTTGAAGAACATCAAGAAAGGCGCGACCATTGAGCGCGCCCGCCAGTTCACCAAGGATTGCCACAAACTGGGACTGGTCGTCCACGGAGATTTCATCCTCGGCCTGCCCGGAGAGACTCGCGAGACCATCAAGAACACGATCAAATTCGCGAAGGAACTCGACGTAGAAACGATCCAGGTTTCGGTGGCGCACGCTTACCCCGGAACTGAACTGCACGAATTCGCCGTGAAAAATGGCTTCATGACCAGCGACACGAAAATGGTCGACGATGGCGGACACCAGATGGTGCAGATCGAGTATCCGGGATTGCCCGCGGCGGAAATTCTTGAGGCAGTTCACCACTTCTACGACGAATATTATTTCCGTCCCAAGGCCGCATACCGCATTTTGAGGAAAGCGGTGTTCGACAACTCCGAACGCAAGCGCTTGTACAAAGAGGCGCGAACCTTCCTTAAACTGCGCGCGCAGCGCCACAAGTGGGTCAAGGATAACCGCAAGGAAGAAGCGCCTGCCCCGGAACCAGTCAAAGCCTAGAGGAGAGACGGGCGCCTCGCCCGTCAGTCATCCAGCCGGGCGGGGACGCCCGGCGCTCCACCGACACGGAGTCAGATCCTAAGTGACCTTTCGCAAATACCTAGTCCTGGCGGGAATCACCGTATTCAGCACTGCGGGCGATTCCCTGCTGGCTCGCGGCATGAAAGATCTCGGCGGCTTTTCCCTCCACAACCCTTCCGGTCTGCTGCTGGCCATCCTCAACCCTTGGGTAGCAATGGGAATCCTTTTCCTGCTCACATTTTTCGCCTGTTACATGTCCGCCCTGTCGTGGGCAGACCTCACCTATGTGCTTCCCGCCACCTCGCTCGCCTATGTGCTCGTCGCTTTGATTGGTCACTTCCGCCTTCACGAAGAAATCTCACCGATGCGCTGGCTTGGCATTGCACTGATCGCCGCCGGCGTGGGCTTCGTGGCCGCCGGCCCATCGTTTACGCCCGCTCGCGAACGCCCTAATTCCCAAAGCGCTCCTCGCGACACCGTTTCCCTGGAGGTGAAACCATGAAAGACCTCTACGCCTGGTCCGCGATTGGGCTCATCGTTCTCGCCTCGACCACCGGGGACGTACTGCTTTCCTACTCCATGAAGCGAGTGGGTGACGTCGGTGAACTCTGGAAGCGTCGCGGGATCTTGGCGGTAGTTGGACGCGTGCTTGGAACACCCGCGTTTGCTCTCGGCCTAATGGCGATGGGTGTTGCGTTCTACAGCCTGCTCTTCGGCCTTTCGTGGGGAAATCTCAGTCTGGTCGTACCCGCTTCCGCCTCGCTCACCTTTGTGGCCAATGCGGTTGCCGCGCGCATATTTCTGCACGAACGCGTGGGGCGCCGGCGCTGGATTGCGGCTCTGCTGGTCGCGGGTGGCGTTGTGTTAATGGCGCTGTGAATTGCACTAACGAAACAGGCGGACAGGGGTCACAAGCGGTCGCGCTTCCTTGCTCGGATCCTCGCCAGCGGAAGGCTCTTGATCCGTTTCCGAATTCTCCGCGGGCACAAGTCCCTCCAGGGAGCGAAGCCGCTCTCTCCACAGCGCCGCTAGAAGTTTTCCGCTCTCCAGGTGCTTTCGGAACTCCTCCGCTTCCGTCTCGCGGCGTGCGGCTTTGAGATGGTTTATGAATGCCTGCAGCCTTGCCAACTGCGCGACCAGATCCGCAAGCAGGTCTTTTCCGCCCTTGCTTAAATAAACGAACTCTATGCCAGCTTCGGAGTTGCGGCGATTTCCCTTCACTTCACCCACCGCACGGAACGAAGCGGCGTTGACGTGCACGACAATCTCAGCGCGCGCACCGGATTCAATCGGCACGGGGGTATCGACGCAGCAACCGCCGAGGCTGAGGTTGCGGATTTTCGCCGAAACGATAATGCCGTTGGATGGCAGAACACTGATCTTCGCGAGGCCGCCACAACTGAATCGCGGGTTACGGGGGCGAAAATCGTCTCCGTTGCTTTTCTCAGCCATGAGTATTAGATCGTCTGTCGCGGGAGGATCCTTGAGAATGGCAGGTAACGCGAGCTCGCAAACCGAAGTAACCGATGTCGTCGAGATGAGTTCTCAGCCAAACAGCTTCATCAATCCACTCGGAGCCAGGTCGGGGACGAGAAAGCTGGCGCTTTTGCCGCCGGCAAACCGCGCCAGTGCTTCCGCCGCCAGATACCCGCTTCGAACCGCGCCCTCCATGGTGGCGGGCCAACCGGTAGAGGTCCAATCACCGGCCAGAAAGACTCGCGGCCACGCCGTCTCTGGCTTGGGCCGGTACTGGTCGATTCCCGGGCGCGGCGAATATGTCGCATGCACTTCCTTGATCACGGTCGATTTCAGCAGTTTCGCTTCACACACATCGGGAAAAAACTCTTCCGCTTCTTTCATCGCCATCTCAACAATCTCTGACTTCGATTTTTCAACCAGACTCCGCGAGCAGCTTACAACCAGCTCAACATAACTGCCGCTGCCATTCTTGCGATCTTCGTTGTTACGAACGTCGTTGTTACGAACATCGATGAGCCGCGATTTATGAAACATCCACTGGATGGTGCGGTCGAGCAGGACAGCATGATCGAGGTCGCTGATTTGGCGATCAAACCAGAGATGGATGCCCGTGATCGGTGACGTTGAGAACCGGTCGAGTGCTTCGGCCAAAGGCGTCGCCGACGGAGTATTCGGCAATATGCGTCCCAGAACATCAAAAGGGACAGCCAGAAGCAGATAGTCGAATTTCTGTTCCTGTCCATTCGTCGTCACACTTATCTCAGATGTTTCCGCCTCGGAAGTTTCCGCTCGAAACGACTCCACGCCTGCGCGAAACTGTATCTCTCCGCCACGGGCGCGGATGTAGTCTCCGGTCTGGCTGTACAGGTCAGTGAGCGGCACGGTTGGAATTCCCATGCGGCCGGCGGCGGCCGATTTAAGAAACGACTCGCGCACCACCTGCGCCGCATAAGGGACGGAAACCTGATCAAGATCCTCGTTCAATGCACTCACCAGAATTGTCTTCCAGAAACGCTCGATGGCTTGCTCGGTTTGCCCGTGCCGTTTGAGCCAGTCGAGAAACGACTCCCCTCGATCCGGCGGAATAGAAGGAGCGAGCGCCACCATGGCGCGGCTGATGGCCATCTTGTCGCGAAAACTCAAACAGTCGGCCCGGAGAAATGCCAGAGCCGTATGCAGCGGAGCAGGGATTGCCGAAGGCGCAATCACGGAAGCGCGTCCTCCGGGCTCGAGGAACGTCAGCTTCTCGTACCAGCGAATTTTGTCCTGAACTCCGGCGCGACGATAGAAATCAAGCAGGTTGGTGCAGCAACCGAGCAACACATGCTGGCAATTGTCGACAATTTCGCCGGTTCCGGGATGCTGATAAGAAGAGGCGCGGCCGCCAAGGTAGGGGCGGCGCTCAAACAGGGTCACGCGGAACCCCGCTTCTGCGAGGGCGCATCCCGCGGCGAGGCCGGCCAACCCGCCGCCAGCGATAGCGACCGTAGGAGGATGCGTCGTATTCGAATGGGTCGAATTAGTTTCGATCGAGGGCGGCATCACACCAGACGCTTCAGGAATCCTTTTCCCAGGACGGTGAGCTTTTCGCGAACCGTTAACCCGATGCGCTCACTGAAGACGTCGTACTGGTTCGAAGCAATCTTTTCGAGCAGCCGGCGATAGATAGTAATCAGTACCCACAGGGCGGGCTGACTGTCTTCATTCACCAGCGGAATCAGCTCATCTCCGGCGCGGTAGCAGTCGCGAGCGCGGTCAGCTTCCATCGCCAGGAGTGGACGGATGCGGGCGACATCAACGTTCGACGCGGCGAGATCGGCGGCCGCGAGACCGCACTGCGCCAGATCCTCTTGCGGAAAATAAACCCGGCCCATGGCGACGTCTTCTTTGACGTCGCGAATAATATTTGTAAGCTGAAATGCCAGACCGCAGCGCTCGGCCAGCGGCTCGGCGGCGGGATCGCGATATCCGAAAATTTTGATGCACACTAATCCAACGACCGATGCCACACCGTAGCAATACTGGCGCAATTCTTCAAAAGTCTGGTAACGCGCGGCCAGCTCCGCACCGGCAGTGGGCTCTGGCTGAGCATAATCGAGATCCGCAGCCGTGCCGTAGGCTAGCTGGTCGAGAAGCCCAATCGGAATCTGGTACGCGCGCTGCGCATCCGTCAGCGCCAGCAGCACCGGATCATCCGTTGGCTGTGCCGCCAATGCGCGGTGAACTTTGTCCAGCCATTCCGCCAGCTTGTTGTGACGATCACCGATGCTCAGGGTGTTGTCGTCGGCGATGTCATCGCACCGGCGCATAAAGGCGTACACGGCGCTCAACGCATTACGCTTCCGCCGCGGAAGCACGACAAAAGCGTAGTAGAAGTTTTTTGCGGCGGAGCGCGCGATACTCCGGCAAACGGAGTACGCCATATCAAGCTGCGTGGCAGTCGGTGCAAATTGCGCGGGCGCATTTCCCACGGCGGTGCTCAACGTTGCTTCTCCTGCGGCTTCCCCAACAGCTTCCCCAGCGCGGCACGAGCGATCAGGGCCAGTTTTCGGGCCTTTGAGATTGCGGGACGCCTGCCCAGTACAGCGTAATTTTGGCGCTCGATGGCGTTCAGAATCTCCTGTCCGCCACGGCTGAATAGTTCGATGTCGGTGGCAAGAGTGCGGTCGACTTTCGCGATCAGCGGCAGGCCTTGCGCGAACCATTCCCGGGCGCGTTCGACTTCAAACTTGATCATCTCGCAGACTGCCGGCGAATTTTCGCCGTCACGTATCGTTTCTTCGCTCACGCCGAAGCGGCGTAGGTCTTCGAGCGGAAGATAAATTCGCCCTTTGGCAAAGTCCGCGCTTACGTCTTGCCAGAAATTCGCGAGTTGCAACGCGGTGCAGGTGTAGTCGGAAAGCAACTGGTGCTCAGAATCGCGGTATCCGCAGAGGTACAGTACCAGATGGCCCACCGGATTCGCCGAATACCGGCAGTAGCGTAGCAGATCGTTGAACGTTTCGTAGCGGGTGATACCTTGGTCCTGCCGGAAAGCGGTCAGCAAATCTACGAATTCATGTTTCGGGATTTCAAACTTGCGCACAGTCTCGGCGAGCGCGACAAATACGGGATGCCGCGGCCGGGTATGATGACCGTCGTAGCACGCATTCAACTCCGTCTCCCACTGATCAAGTAACTGCAGGGACGCGGCAGTGTCGCCCACCTCGTCACCCAGATCGTCCGAAATGCGGCAATATGCATAGACGTTGAAAAAGTGCTGGCGCAGCCGCTCCGGAAGAAACCACGACGCGACCGAGAAATTCTCGTAATGCGAGCGCGCCAAGCGGCGGCAATATTCGCGCGCGGCGGCTTCCGAAGGCGCATGTTCAGGGATGGCGTACTCCGGCGGCAGCGCGCTCCAGGCGGAAGAGAGCGGCACAGTCGAAGGATCGCTGGTCGCAGTTGTCATCAAAAATTCTTAACCACAGAGGATACAGTGCTTATGGAGCGCCGGGCGTCCTCGCCCGGCCCGACGGGCGAGACGCCCGTCGCTCCACATTATGACTTACCGCTAATGACCCGGGATGATCGCAGTCTTGATATCTCCGTTGCGGTTCAGCATGTGGCGCAGCACATCGTGCAAGCGCGATAGCGGCGCTTCGCCGGTAATGTAATCGGTGCCGCGAACCTTCTTCTCGGCAATCAAACCGAAGGCCCGGCGCACCGTCTCCGGCGTGTGATGGAAAGTCGCCTTCAATGTGATTTCCGAGTAGTGCAAGCGATTGGTGTCTAACTGCACTTTGGTTCCCGAAGCGCACCCGCCGAAGAAATTCACCGTACCGCCCTTGCGGACCATCTGCACGGCCCACTCCCAAGCTTCCGGACGCCCCACGGCTTCAATTGCCACATCGGCGCCGCGCCTCTCGGGACTCAACTGGCGCACCGCTTCTACCGGATCGTTCACCTTTGTAATCTGAACCACCTCGTGCGCACCCTTTTTGCGCGCGAGGGCCACCTGCGAATCGCGCTTGACGACCGCGATCACATTGCAGCCGATTGCCTTCGCCACCTGCACAAACATCAGGCCGATCGGCCCGCCGCCAATGACGGCTACGGTGTCGCCGATCTCGACTCCAGTTTCATGCAGGCCTCGGAGAACGCAGGCCAGCGGCTCAGTCATCGCGGCATCCTCGAAGCTTACGTTCGAAGGCACAACGAGCATATTGGCTTCCACAATGCGACGCGGTATCCGGATGTACTCGGCATAGGCGCCATTGTTGAACAGTAGATCTTCACAGAGGTTTAACTGGTGCTTTGAGCAATAGAAACACATGCCGCAGGGAGCGGAGTTGAGCGCGACCACGCGCATGCCCTTCTTGAAGCCGCGGACGCCTTCTCCGACTTCTTCGACCGTACCGGCCAGCTCATGCCCGAACAACGCGGGTGGCACAATCATGCGCGCATGATAGCCGCGCTGATACACCTTCAAATCCGTGCCGCAGGTGAGCGCCACGTGGACCTTCACCAGAACTTCGCCGTCACCCACGCGCGGGATCGGCACTCTTTCAATCTTGATGTCTTCTTTGCCGTAGAGGACGGCAGCCGTCATCTTGCCATTCACAGTTGATGTCCTTCCCACGTACTGCCCGGCTGGATGACGATCTTCATCGAGTCCGGTTGAGGATGGGCAGCCAGATTCAGCGCTTCCACACCGCTTTCCAGGGGGAAGCGGTGGCTGATAAGCCGTTCCAGATCCATTTCGCGGTTCATGACGAACCGCACCGACTCCTCCTGCAATTCCACCGATGCACTGTAGGATCCTAGCAAAGCCTTTTCGTCCACGCACACAGCCGCCGGATCAATCGTGGCCTCGCCGTGTACCGTTTGCGCAAACAGCAGCACACGGCCACCAGGACGCGTCGCATCCATGGCAGGCCGGATCATGCCGTTCCCGCCAACCGCTAAAATCACAGCGTCAGCACCGCGCCCTTCCGTCATTTCACGCACAGCTTTTCCGGCGTCAGCCTTGGAAGCGTTAATTGTCAGATTGAGGCCGAAGCTATTAGCTATTGTAAGCCTCGCCGGATGCAAATCGGAAGTAATCACCCGAGCCCCCGCCCGCTTCGCCAGAGTCGCAAGGATGATGCCTATTGGCCCTTGCCCAATCGCCAGCACGGTCTCCCCCGCTTCCAGACGAAGGGTCTCTATACCTTTGATGCAGGTATTCACCGGCTCGACAAAACATGCCTGCTCGAAGCTGATTCCGTCCGGGATGCGCACCGTTCCCTTCTCGACAATCCAGTCCATTACCCGGACGTATTCCGCAAATCCGCCACCCGAGGGCTCGAACCCTGCCGTGCACCCAACCTGCTTGTAGGTGGCACATTGCGCGAAGGTTTTGTGCTCGCAGTAATAACATTCTCTGCACGGTATGTGGTGAAACACCACTACGCGTTCTCCGACGCCGAACTTTCGAACGCCATCCCCCACTTTCGCAACGACACCAGAAGTCTCGTGCCCAAAAATGCGCGGCGCGGAGTGGGAGCCGGTAGCGATCTTCTTGAGATCGGTTCCGCAGATTCCGCATGTGTGGACTCGCACCAGAATTTCCCCCGCGCCGATTTCAGGCACAGGCACTTCTTCCAGGCGGACATCGTTGACGCCGCGATACACCGCGGCCCTCATCGTGGAAGGAACTGGACGACGTCTTTCGCTTTCGAAAGGCTTATCGGTCGCCAATATCGATGATCGAGCAATTGCCATAGCAGATTCTTGTGCTGCCCTATTGCTGTTGTTTAGCCCCAGTATGTACCTCGGGGCCGACAAACGTATGTCCGCTAGCAGACTTTGGTCCAGTTCTTGTTGGATTCAGCGCGTCACGCAAAGCTTCACGATCGTGAGTCTCACGGTCGAGGTAGCTGGTAAGGGCTTCGCTAAGGGCGCGGCTGGCCTTGGCACTATTCCGCGCTAGCGTAATTGTCGCGCGCCACAGCGACGGTCGCAACGCCACATGGCACGCGAAGCGGACGGACTGAAACCTTCCATCAGCCGCCACAAAGCGATCCACTACCGGCAGGTTGAAATCGGCGGCGTCGGAGATGGCCTTCAACGCCCCGAACTCCACTCCCCGCGCCTGCGCTCCCTGCGCCACGGCTGCGGCTTCCATGTCCACCGCGCTCGCACCATAAGCTTTGCTTAATCGTGTTTTCTGCTCCTTGCCAGCGACCGATGCGGAACTCACTAATATTCCCTCACCCGATCCGACTTCTGTTCGGGCGCCGTCAGTAGCATTGATCACCGTGCGCGGCTCAAAAACATATCCGACCTGCAGCGACGCATCCAGCGCTCCCGCAAAACCGGCTGAGATCACGCGCGCGGGGTTCACTTCCCGAATCACCGCCTCGGTAGCGCGGCGCGCGGCTTCCGCTCCAATTCCACCGCATACGAGAGTTGCTTCGCCGTTTTCAAATAGTCGATACCGCCGTCCGCCATGTTCCAGAGTTCTGACACTAGTTCTGACATTAGTCCTGGCCTTCCAGCTTCGGATCAGCGGCGCGACCTCGCGCTCCATAGCGGCTATGATGGCGATCCTAGACATAAATGCTAGACATACCCGTTGCCCCGGAACCAGTCCACCGAGCGGCGCAAGGCTCCATCGACTGGAACCGTCCGCCAGCCCAGTTCCCGTTCCGCCTTCGCTGAACTCACAAACATCATCTTGCGTCCCATGCGCACAGCGTCAATCGTCGCGCGGGGCTCGCGGCCCAGAATTCGGCCCGTCACCATCTCATCGACGACTCCCGTCGCGAACGCGAACACGTAAGGCAGTTTCACCGTCGGCGACGTCAAACCCGTGATCGCGGCGAGCCTGTCCAGAATCTGTTTCAGCGTTAAATTCTCTCCGCCGAGGATGTAGCGCTCGCCCGATCTTCCCTTCTCCAGCGCCTGGACATGACCACGTGCGCACTCGGTTGCATCCACCAGGTTCAAGCCTGTTTCCACGTATGCCGGAAACTTTCGCTTCAGGAAATCCAGGACGATGCGCCCAGTCGGAGTCGGCTTAATATCGCGCTCGCCGATCGGCGTCGTGGGATTCACAATCACGACATCAACTCCAGATCGAGCCGCCTCGACGGCTACTCGCTCCGCCATGAACTTCGAACGCTTGTAGTGCCCGATCATGTCCGCCAGCGACACGGGACTCTCTTCATCCGCCACCGCGCTCGTGTGGGGACGGGCGCCCTCGGCCGAGCGCAGGCCGGCAGCTGCGCGGTTCGAGGTAAAGCCCATGGTCGCGACACTCGAGGTGTATACCACGCGCCTCACACACTGCTTCCGCGCAGCTTCGAGCAAGGAACGCGTGCCCTCGACATTCGAGCGGTACATCTCGTCGGGATCGCGCACCCACAATCGGTAGTCCGCCGCAACGTGAAATACTACCTCGCAGCCGGAAAGCGCCTTTTCAATCGAAGCAGCGTCGCGCAGGTCGCCCACTACTCGATCAGCATTCTTCAGGACGTCGTCATTAAGGTTGCGCAGATCGCCGGTAGGCCGCACCAGCAGCCGCAAGTCGGCTCCCTGTTCGGCCAGGACACGCGCAACATGACTGCCCAGAAATCCCGTGGCGCCGGTGACGAGAGCGAGCATTCAGCACTCAGCATTCAGCATTCAGTTTTGCTGAGTGCTGACTGCTGAGTGCTAACTGCTGCTCTTCTCCGCCATCACCTTCGAATGGGTCGTCAGCGCGATCAGCGGGAAATATTCGCTGTACAGATGATATTTCAGATAGAACACGCGCGGGAAGCCGGTTCCAGTGAAGAAAGCCTCGTCCCACGAACCGTCGTTGCTTTGCGTTCGCAGAAGATACGCCATGCCGCGGGCCACGCATTCGCTGCGCGTGTCGCCGACGGCCAGCAATCCCATGATTGCCCACGCTGTCTGCGAGGCCGTGCTGTCGCCCGTCCCGCGAAGGTTGGGATCGTCATAGGATCCCACCGTCTCGCCCCAGCCGCCATCCGGATTCTGCACCGAACGCATCCACTCCGCCGCCTGCTGAACCATGGGATCGTTACGGTCCACGGCCATCGCTTCCAGGCCGCGCAGCACCTGCATCGTGCCGTAGATATAGTTCACACCCCAGCGTCCGAACCAGCTTCCGTCCGGCTCCTGCTGCTTGCGAATAAATTTGATCGCCCGCTTGACCGCCGGATGGTTCTGGTCGTAGCCGTAGGTCGCAAGACACTCCAGAATCCGGCCCGTGATATCGACGGTTGCGGGGTCAAGCATGGCGTTGTGATCGGCAAAAGGCACATACTGGAACACCATGCGGTCGTTGTCCTTGTCGAACGAAGCCCAGCCCCCATCCTTACACTGCATCGACAAGATCCAATCAATCGCCCTCTGCACCGACTCGCGCTGATACCGTCCGTTTGGATGTTCGACGCGGCTCAGCGCCAGGCAGACCATGGCGCTGTCGTCCACGTCGGGATAGAACTCATTGTTGAATTCGAAGTACCAGCCACCCGGTTCGCCTTTCGGATTCTTGATCTTCCAGTCTCCGGGCTTGCGCACCTGCTTCTGCAATATCCAGTCGGCGCACTGCACCAGCCGCGCGGATAAACTGCGGATCGTCCACCGAATACCCCAGGCAGCGCAGCGCGATGATGGCGTTCATCATCGAGGGATAGATCGCTCCCAGGCCGTCGCTCATCTCGAAGCGCTCCAGCATCCACTTCTCAGCCTGCCTCAGAGCAAGCGAACGAAGCGGGCGGATGTGCACACGCTCGAACCAGTGCGTCATGCGGTCCAGACATAAGAAAAAGTTCCGCCACGAAATCCGTTTCTTGGACCAATGCAGATGCATGCGAGACTTGTCGCGCCCGCCGACAAAAAGCTCTTCCACCCCCATTTCGTCGGGAATTTTCTTGAACGGCTTCTTCGCGTAGCAAATCGAAAGCGGCACCAGAATGGCGCGCGACCACGAAGAAATTTCGTAGATATTGAACCAGAACCAGTTGGGAAACAGCACAATCTCCGGCGGAATCGCTGGCACGGCATCGTAATCGTATTGCCCAAAGAAACAGAGATAGATCTTGGTAAATGTATTGACTTCGGTGACGCCGCCCATTTCAAGAATCTTCTTGCGGGCGCGTGCCAGCGCGGGATGATCCGCCGTGAATCCAGCCAGCTTCAAGCCAAAGTAGGCTTTCACCGAAGCGCTGATGTTGGAAGGGCCGGCGGCGTAGATGCTCCAGCCGCCATCTTCATTCTGGTGGTTCAGGATGTAGCGGGCGGCCTTGTCGAAGCGTCCCTGGCTCCCTGTGCCAAGCAACGTATGCAGCAGGATGTAATCGGATTCGAGGCTGGTATCGGCTTCCAGTTCTCCGCACCAGTAACCCTCTTCGTACTGCTGCGAGAAAAGATACTTGCGAGCCGCATCGACGGCGACCGCGACCCGGCTTCCCAGGTCGTCGATCTTTCCAAATCGCATCTGCGGCACGGAGGTCGAACTTGGTATGGAACTTGGTGTGGAACTTGGTGCAGAAGTATGCGTCGATCTATAAGGGGAGGATTCTTCCATCATGTCTCCGCTATGACTCCATTGCGATGGCCGGTGCCGCGGCAATTGTCGCCACGATTTCCGGCGGCAATCCAAAGCGAACATTCTCCGGCATGATTTCCAACTCCTGCACGTCGCCAAAGCCTTTTCCCGCCAGGTACTCGACCACTTCCTGCACCAGATGTTCAGGAGCCGATGCTCCCGCGGTCAGGGCAACGGTTTTCACGCCGTTCAACCATTTCGGCTGGATATTTCTGCAGTCATCAATTAGATGCGCCTCGGTACCCAAACTTCGAGCAACTTCCACCAACCGTTTGGAATTTGAACTATTGTCGGAGCCAACTACCAGCAACAAATCGGCGTCGGAAGCGACGTGCTTCACGGCAACCTGCCGATTTTCCGTGGCGTAACAGATGTCCTGAGCCGCTGGACCCTGAATGTTCGGGAACCGCTTGCGCAGCGCAGCGATGATGTCGCGCGTCTCATCGAGAGAGAGCGTCGTCTGCGTCAAGTACGCAACTCGGTTGGGATCGGGCAATGTCACCGACGCTACTTCCTCCGGCGACCCTACCACCTGCGTCACTGCAGGCGCCTCGCCGAGCGTGCCAATCACTTCGTCATGATCGCGATGACCAATCAGAATCAGCGAATAGCCTTCCTTGGCAAACTTCACCGCCTCCACGTGCACCTTGGTGACGAGAGGACACGTAGCATCAATCACGCGGAGCTTCCGCAGTTTGCTCGCCTCGCGCACTTCCGGAGAAACGCCGTGAGCGCTGTAGATCACGCGTTCGCCCTCGGGCACCTCGTCCACGCTATCGACAAAAATTGCGCCCTTCTGTTGCAGTTCCTCAACCACGAAGCGATTGTGGACAATTTCCTTGCGCACATAAATCGGCCGCCCAAACGCCTCCAGCGCAATCCGGACAATGTCGATCGCCCGCACCACCCCAGCGCAAAAGCCGCGCGGCTTCAACAGCAGTAAGGTCTTCGCGTGTAAATTCCCGGTCTCAGACAAGTCGATCCCTCACCCACTAGGGTACACTTTCTCATTAAAAAAGATGCTCTAAGGGTATCGAAAGATGCACCCTCAGGTCAATGTAAGCCTTTGAGGATGTGAGGATTAGCAGCGGGTGGGGAGATTTGAACAGTGAATGGCACCCCTACCAAGCTCGTCGGATGCCGTAGCTATCAAAAACCAGCTCATTGCTGACGATGGTCAAGTTCTCTGCCTGCGCTTGAGCGATCAGCATCCGATCAAATGGATCTCGCTGAGGCCCCGGAAGCAGGCCCGCTCGAATGCCATGCTCCGCGCTTACTGAAAGGCTCTCGAATCCCGACTGGGACAGATATTCCTGGAAATTCCGGGTGATGTCGGAGGCGGCGGGGAGCCTTCCCAGACGAACCTTGGTCGCCATTTCCCACGCCGACGCTGCGCTTACAACGATTGTGTTTCGCTTATCGAGCATCAGACGGCGGACGGCGTCGGGCAGCGAGGGGCTGTTAGTCATCCACCAGATCAGAGCATGCGTATCAAGTAAGAGATGCAATCGAAATTACTCCCAGCCTTCCATTTCTTCCGGGGGCAGCGGCTCGAAGAATTCAGGACCGATTTCGATCTTCCCTTTCCACGCTCCGGGCTTGCGTTGACCTCGTTTGTCCTCGATCGCAACCAAACGCACCACCGGCTTCTTCCCGCGTGCGATCACGATCTCTTCGCCCCGGCACGCCTTCTCAATCAGCCGCGAAAGCTCGGTTTTCGCCTTGTGGATGGTGACAGTTTCCATGAACCTATGTTAGCTAACTTTAGTTAGCTAAGTCAATAGCCCCTCTCACCCATTCGCCCGAATCATCTGCTCCGCATGCTTGCGCGAAGTCTCCGTCAGCTTAGCCCCCGACAGCATGCGCGCCACTTCTTCAGTCCGCTCATCGCCGCTGATCTGACGAACGGTCGTCTTCGCCCGTCCTCCGGCTTCGCGTTTTTCGATGACGTAGTGATGGTCGGCGAAAGTTGCGATCTGCGGCAGGTGGGTGACGCATAGCACTTGATTGCCTTTGGAGAGCGCCTTCAATTTCTTCCCCACGGCCTCGGCGGCGCGGCCTCCGATGCCGGTATCAATCTCGTCGAATACTAAAGTGCGCTGAGCGGCCGCCGACTTCTTCTTTGCTGGTGGACTGCCCGCCGGATTGATCGCCGCTTCGACACTAGCCTTCAACGCCAGCATGACGCGCGAGAGTTCGCCGCCCGAGGCGATCTGCTCCAGCGGGCGCATCGCCTCGCCCGCATTGGTCGTAATGCGATAGATCACCTGATTGATGCCCGAAGACGTCCAATGCTCCTCGCCGTCATTCTCGTCGACCGCGATACGAAAACTGGCGCGCATGGCGAGGTCGTTGATCTCCGTCTCGACCAGCTTCTCTAATTTCTTCCCCGCCTCCAGCCGTTTGCGCGAGACGCTGCGGGCGGCTTTACGATAGTCATCGCCGGCCACTGCCAGCTCTCCCCGCAGTTCAAGTAACACTTGATCTTTGTTCTCCATCTCCGACAACTTGCGGCGGGTATCCTCACCAAAGGCAATGGTCTGCTCAAGCGACGGCCCGTACTTGCGCTTCAGACGATCCAGCAGAGCCAGCCGTTCTTCGATCTCAGCCAAGCGCTCTGGAGAAGCTTGGATTCCTCCGGCATAATCGCGCAGCGTCGCTCCCACATCTTCGACGCTGATGCGCGCCGACTCCAGCGCCGCGAGTGCTTCCTGAAACTTCGGCTCATAACGGACTAGTTCTTCGAGATGTTTTTGCGCCGCGCGCAGGCTCGACGAGGTGGAAGCATTGCCCTCATACAGCAAGTCGAAGGCATTGATAGCCGCGCCATAAATTTTCTCGGCATTGGCTAAGACGCGCTTCTCGGCTTCCAGTTGCTCATCCTCTTGCGCACCATCGCCCGCCCGCAGACGCGCCTCTTCGATTTCACGGCATTGGAAGTTCCACAGGTCCAGAAGCCGCATGCGATCCTGCTCGTCTTGTTCGAGGTCGGCGATGCGTCCGCGAATCTGCTTCCAGTGCGCGAAAGCGGCGGCCACGTCCTTCAATTCGACCCCGGCGTAAGCGTCGAGCAGCTCCTGCCGGGCCGCCGCATCGAAGTTTGCGATGGATTCATTCTGCGCGTGGATAACCGCCAGGTGAGGCGCAATCTGTTTCAGCACCGCCACGGTCGCCGGCTGATTGTTGATGAAGACCCGCCCCTTGCCGCCGGGAGCAATCTCGCGCCGCAGAATCAGCGAGCCATTCTCAGCGTCTAGGCCGTTCGTCTCGAGGATCCCTTCGATCGAACGCGCAGCCGCGCCGTCGCTCTCAAACACAGCCGCGACTACGGCCCGTTCCGCACCCGTGCGGATCACATCCGTGGACGCCTTTTCCCCCAGCAGCAATCCCAGCGCGTCAATCAGAATGGACTTCCCCGCCCCGGTCTCGCCAGTCAGAAGATTCAGACCGGGCGCGAACTCGATCACGACATTGTCGATAACCGCGTAATTTTCAAGTCGAAGTTCGGCCAGCACAAGGGTCCTGTGATCGTTACATGTGGCGCGGACGCCCTCGTCCGCGGCCTTTGAACTTAATTCCCGACGAACTGCAATTTACGCGCAGCATAGCACAGACCGTCCAACGGGGCTGCGCCAATCCGTACCCGTCGCCCAGCACGAAACGCAGGCAACCAAACGGCACTGATGACCGATACGATACCCTCGCCAATCACCCCGCCACCGTGGTCTATAATCTTGAGCAGGGTTCTCCCTATACGATGCATTTTCCTTCCGTCCTCCTCTCGTTTGTCGGCGGCGAAATCGTTGATCTCGTCCTTCAGACCGGTCCGGTCGCCAAGACTGTGCTTCTCCTGCTCATCGCGTTCAGCGTGCTCTCCTGGGCCGTGATTCTTTCCAAGTGGCGGCTGATCCGCCGCGCGCGGGGGCAGAGCGGACGCTTCGTTCGCGCCTTCCGCAAAGCACAACGCCTGCAGGACATCGCCTCGGTTGCCGAACAGTTCCGTCCCAGCCCGCTGGTTGGAGTGTTTGAGGGCGCAGTCGAGGAGTTCAAACGACAGATGGGAATGACGGGCAGTATCCACAACGTCGTCGCCATTCAGCGTGCCATGCAGGTCGCGTCTTCAGAAGAGATCACCCGCCTCGAACGCAATGTCCCATGGCTGGCGATTACGGGCGCGGTTACGCCGTTTATAGGACTGTTCGGAACCGTCTGGGGAATTATCGACGCATTCCACGGACTCGGCACGGCAGGTGCGGCGACTCTGCGCGCGGTCGCTCCGGGAATTTCCGAAGCTCTGATAACCACCGCCGCTGGCCTGGCGGCAGCCATCCCGGCTGTGATCGCCTACAACCTCATCATTGGTTCCATTCGTGAATTGGCCTCGCGCAACGACGACTTCACCCTCGAGATGCTCAACCTGGTGGAGCGCCAACAGGCGATGCCGGTCGCCGAGGTGCGGCGCTAATGGCCTTCACCTCCACCAACGGACGCACCCAGACCGCGCTTGCTGACATCAACGTCACGCCTCTGGTGGATGTCGTCCTCGTGCTGCTCATTATTTTCATGGTGACCGCGCCGATATTGCAGTCCGGAATCGAAGTCAACGTCCCCCACACGCGCACCGTCAAAGAGATCACCGAAGAACGCCTCGTGATCAGCATCGACAAGTCGCAGAAAGTTTTTCTCGGCAACGATCCCATCAACATCAACCAGATTGGAGCGCGCCTGAGGCAGAAGATTCGCGATCCTCAACATCAGTCGATTTATTTGCGCTCCGATGAAGATGTCCCTTTTGGCGCTTTCGCCACCGTGATGGACGCCATCAAACAGTCCGGCATCAGCAACGTGAGCATAGTTACGCAGCCCATGGATGCCCATGGCGGCCATCACTGATACTGATACTGATACTGATATCGATATGTACGACATCGACATCTATTCCGAACACGGCCAGTTGCGCCGGCCTCTGGCTTGGTCGCTCGGCCTGCATCTGGCATTCGCTGGGTTTGTGGTGTTCTACGCGGTGTTTGTCAGCGGCATGCGGGGCACAGGCTGGGGCAGCGGCGGAGGCGGCGAAGCCATGGGAGCGACGCTGGTGAGCGCAGTTCCCTTACCCGCCAATCCCGCCGAGATAACGAATGTGCTGGCAACGGAATCCAAAGGACTCGCGAAGTCGCAGCCTATAGTTCAAGAGAAGGAACCGGAGGCAATTCCGATTCCCGACAAGAACACGAAGACAAAAATAAAGCCTGCTCCCGTTCAGACGGCGACCAAGCGCAAGCCGGCGCCAGAACCACCCGAATCGAATCAGATTCCGTATGGCGAGGGCGGTCCGGTGAGCGGGCCGTACACAATGACGGCGGGCGGCGCCAAGGGCGGGTTTGGATTCACTGGAAACGGCGGCGATTTCGGCAGCCGCTACGCCTGGTACGTGCAAGCCGTGCAACGGAAGGTCACGGAAAACTGGCTGAAGTATGAAGTTGACCCGCGGATCAACGAGGCGAAGCGAGTTTATCTTACTTTTGATATTTCACGCGACGGCCACCCGTCGAACGTTCAGGTCGAGCAGTCGAGTGGCGTGCCCTCGCTCGACCGGTCGGCGGCCCAGGCGCTTCAGCGCATCGATTCGTTCGGCCCGCTGCCAGCAGATTATTCGGGAAACAAAGTGTCGGTAGAGTTTTGGTTCGATTACAAGCGATAGAAGATCGTGTGGGGACGAGCGTCTCGCTCGTCCTGCCGGGCGGGGACGCCCGGCGCTCCACAGGCAAAGGGAGTGCAAATTGAGTAATTTGGTTCGCGACATCCGTCATCATTTTTTGATCAGCATTGCCCTGTTGTTCCTGTTGGCAACGACCAGCACGGCGCAGGACTGGATTCGCACCGGCACCGGTCTGGGTGTCGAGAAGGTACGCCTTGCCGCATCCGACTTCAAGCCCTCGACAACAGACGCCAAAAACTCCGAACTACTGAAGACCTTCAACGACGTGCTCTGGAACGACCTCGACAATGCCGGCATCTTCGATCTTGTCTCGAAGAGTTTTTATCCACTGCAGGAGCCTGGACAACCATCCGAGGTTAATTTCCCGGCTTGGAATTCTCCACCTCCGAACACCTCAATGCTTGCTTTCGGTAACCTCGGTGTCGCTTCCGGCAAAGTCACGGTGCAGGGATGGCTCTACGACGTTAAGAATCAGTCATCGCCGCAGGTACTCGGTAAACAGTACGTCGACAACCCAACGGGAGACGCGGTGCGTGTCGTTGCCCACCGGTTTGCCGACGAAATCATCTTCCGCCTGGGCGGAGGGGTACCCGGCATCGCCGAAACCAAGATCTATTTCGTCAGCGAGCGCACCGGCCACAAAGAAATCTGGGTGATGGACTACGATGGCGCCAACCAGCAGCCCATTACGCACCTCGGAAGCATTTCCCTGTCCCCACGCATCTCGCCCGATGGCTCGCGGCTGGCATTCAGTTCCGTTACGAAGAGTGGTTGGGAAATCATGATGTACTCATTCGATCTCAACCGCATGGTCGGCTTCACGCGCTTTGGAGGTATGAATCTTTCGCCTTCCTGGTCGCCCGACGGCAAGATCGCATTCTCGTCATCGCGAAACGGCTACCTCAACATCTTCGTCGTGGATGGGTCCGGAGGAAACTCGCGCCGCTTGACGAACGATAAGGGTCCTGATGTTTCGCCAACATGGAATCGCAAGACCGGGAGTCAAATCGCCTTCGTCAGCGGGCGCACCGGCCTGCCGCAGATCTATACCATGGAATCGGACGGTACAAACGTGCAGCGCCTCACCGATCAAGGATATGCGGTTTCTCCCAACTGGTCGCCGAACGGGCAGTTTCTAACTTTCTCCTGGATGCGCAAGTACGGGCCGGGAGAGCCGGGTTCCAACGATATTTATTTGATGGATGTCGCCAGCAAGCAGTGGGTGCAACTCACGCACGATGCGGGGCGCAATGATTTTCCCTGCTGGTCTCCAGATGGGCGGCACATTATTTTTCAATCCCACCGCTCGGGCAGCGATCAGATATGGACCATGCTGGCGGACGGCACAAATGTGAAGCAGTTAACTTTCAAGGGCGGCAACACACAGCCTAATTGGAGTTGGAAGTAGATTGGTTTTCAAGAAGAGCACAGTCTTGCGGCTGGCCGAGAGTGCGCCCTGCCGTGAATCTGAAAAATGCGAGCCACAATGCGGGCGCACAAATTGGAGGAATCAGGTGAAGCACGAAATGACGATGACACTGATGAGATGGAGCGCCGTCGTATTCGCACTCGGCACAATTATGTTCCTGGGCGCATGTGCGAAGAAGGTCGCTCCGCCGCCGCCCACACCGCCACCCGCACTGACGCCGCCCACAGCCTCGCTGTCGGCGAATCCGAATACTCTCGACCCGGGCCAATCGACAACGCTGACTTGGCAGACCACAAACGCGACCGACGTCAGCATCGACGGCATCGGCCCAGTCGACCCGAGCGGCTCGCGTCAGGTTACTCCGGCCGACTCAACCACCTACCATCTCATCGCTAAGGGCGCCGGCGGGACCCAAGACGCCACCGCTCGCGTGACCGTCAATTCCGCAGCCGCACCGCCGTCAACAACTTCTAACGCTACGGAAGAGGAGCTCTTCTCGCGAAACGTAAAGGATATTTACTTCGATTACGACAAGTACGATGTGCGCGCGGACCAGCAAGGTTCGCTGCAGGGCGATGCACAGTTCCTGCAACAACACTCCAACATTCACATCACGATCGAGGGACACTGCGATGAGCGCGGCTCGACCGAATATAACCTGGCCCTCGGCGCCAGTCGCGCGGACGCGGTGAAGAACGCGCTCATCCAGGCTGGGGTTGGCGGCGATCGTATCAAGACCATCAGCTACGGCAAAGAGAAACCGTTCTGCAACGAGTCAAACGAAAGTTGCTGGCAGCAAAACCGCCGCGGTCATTTCGTGTACGAAAAATAAGCAGAGCGAGTGGAGGGACGGGCGCCTCGCCCGTCCACCACTCAGCTGGTTTTTACATCCAATAGGTTAACTATGAAATTAACTCAGGAATTAAATCGCATACTGTTTGTACTCGCGCTATCCGCCACCTGCATCGCTCCCGCCTACGGCGCCAACAAAGACATCGTCGAATTGCAAACGCAGGTCACTCAATTACAGCAGCAGATGACCCAGATGAAGCAGTCTTTTGACGAGCGCATGGGCGTCATGAGGAATCTGCTCGAGAAGAACACCGACTCGGCCAACAAGGTGAGCATCGCGATCGGCGAACTGCAAACTTCCATCAATAAACAGCAGCAGGATCGCTCGGGCCAGGGCGACCAGCTCTCCGGGCAGATCCAGGCGCTGAACGACACCATGGACGAGCTCAAGGTACGCCTGACCAAGCTGAGCAAACAATTAGAAGATATGCAGGCGGCGCAGCAGTCCATGGCACAACAGCAGTCCCAAGCGCAGCAGCAAGCCCAGGCGATCGCTCAGGCGCCCGCGCCCGACGTGCTCTACAACAACGCCCTGCGCGACTACAACGGCGCGAAGAACGAACTGGCGATTCAGGAATTCAACGACTACATCAAGTTCTATCCGAACACCGACTTGGCCGGAAATGCCTATTTCTATCTAGCCGAAATTCAGTTCAAAGCCGGCGATTACCAGAAAGCAGTCGCGAACTACGATTTGGTTCTGCAGAATTTTCCCAGCGGGAACAAGGCTGCCGCCGCTCAGCTCAAGAAGGGATACGCGCTCCTCGAACTCGGAAAGGAAGACGAGGGCATACAGGAATTGAAGCACGTCATCCAGCGCTATCCGCGCACGAACGAAGCCGTACAAGCCCGTGAAAGATTGCGGAAAGTAGCACCGGCGCCAAAAAGCCGCTAGCGCTGTTGTTAGTGGAGAGCCGGGCGTCCCCGCCCGGCCACCCAACTGAACGGGAAGAAGCTCATCCCTGCATCGAGTTACGGACGCCGCTCAGTGTTCGGCACGACCACTCCGCCTTCAATCTTCGGGATACCGAAGTGCCCGCCAAGATGGGAAAGATCGAGTGGGCTGATTGACCCGGAAACCACGAAGAAGTTGACTTCGTTTGAGCGCGCCACCAGAATCGCGACGTTGCTGATCGCGTTATTCTCCCAGCGAATCCAGAGGTCGCTCACACCGGGGCCCCCGTCCTTTTCATGGTTATTCATCAGTTGCTTCCACCCGGCTGCGTGGTACTCCTCTTTCACGGAGTTCAAAGCCTGCGGATCATACGTCCAGGTGTCCGGAAAATGGTAGCGGTGGACGGAGACTCCGCTGACCCCCGCGATCACCCGGCGGAGGTCTTCGTCGTCCGGGTCCAGCTTGGACGCAAATACCAGCATGGAATGGTCCAGGGTAAACTCGGTTTTCGAGGACGCGCCTTGCCGCAGAGCCTCGATACCCTGTGGAATCCAGTCGTGCTGCTGCGCCTGCGTGAATTTGGCTGCGGAAATCGCGATCACGAGCACAAAAACAATGCGGGAAAATCTCAAGAGTCTCATAAGCGCGCCTCATTGTTAGGTGAAGAGTTAGACGAGATCCCGCCCCACGCGTGAGCCAGGCCTCCTAGTCGAATAAGAACCCGGCGCGTGGAAATAAGTTGCACGAGTTCCCCCGCATCCCGCTCATACGAACAGCTTGTGAGGCGGCAACTTGCTCTGCTACAACGCTCAAGGGATGTAACGCTCAAGGAAGACTAGAGTGCAGAGGACACGCTATTTCGTCTCCACCGCAGTCGGCTTCTCTGCCGCCACGTCGATTCGCCGCAGCGTGACCCAATCGGTCTGCACGCGATCCCATCCCTGAATCAGGAAGCCGTACGATTCGAATAGCTGGCGGATCTGCGGCCGCTGCCAACCTGCAATCTCTTCCAGGATCGGCACCAGCGTAGCCAGGGCATTGTCGCTGAGCACCGTTCGCTTCGCGATCTGCGCCACCAGCTTCGATTCGGACACCGCAATCGTGAAGCCGTCGCGCCGGTTCACTTGCAGCATGACGTGAATGTCGGAACTGCCGTCGCCAACGTAGACCACGTGATCTGCCGGAATGCCGAGGTGTTCTTCGAGTTGCTCCAACCGCGTGACTTTTCCATAACCGGCCGTGGCCCGCACCAGGCTTTCGATCTCACCCGAGGCTTTGTACTTGAACTCGGTGCCGAAAATATGGTCCTGCGGCACGATCCCCTCCAGCGCCGACTGGATCACTTCCAACGGCGCCGCCGAGAGCACGTAAAAATCAAAGTGGAATCCGTCAATCCGCTTGTCGAGTATTTCGTAAATCTGCTTGATGTTGTCCTTGAGGCGAATGCGCTTGCCCACCTCGAACAGGTCGTCGCGCCGGACGCGCGAACGAAACTCCGGATCATGCAAAAGTAGATAGGCAAGTTCGGCGCCTTGCTGAACCAGGTTCAGCTTCGCCATGCCCTTGATTTTGCGCTCGAATTCCTCGACAGAAATGCCCAGCAACTCGCTCATTACGTAACCCGTATCGTTGAAGGTCAACGTCTGATCGAAGTCGCTGGCAAACAGGTAACGCTTCCTATGTTTAATAGCCATGTTCTATTTTAGATTCAAGACCCCGTTAATCGACTATTAAATTTACCTATCGCAGCTATTTCAGCCACTTGCGCTTGCAGACACGTGCAGACCACGTTGCCCGCTGCGAGCTTTCGGCGTAGCCTAACCTTGTATTATTCTTATGGACGCACTCGCCTCGAAAGGCTTGCCATGCAGAAAAGTACGAGCGATCATCTTTTGAACGATGCCGACCGCGGCAAGGGTTCCAAAGAGCCGGACGAACGTAGTCAATCCGGTAACAACTCCATGACCGACCAGCTTGGCCACCGCAATCCCGACCCCATGCAGGACGGTGCCGACAGCGATTTCCCCGAGCCCGGCCACAGCCCCGAGCACTCGTTCGAGGGAGAGTTCAAGAGAACCCTCTAGTGGAGAGCCGGGCGTCCTCGCCCGGCCACCATCCAGCCGGACGGGCGACACGTTCATCCCTCCACTCAAGCCTGAATTCGTGAGGAAGACGCTATGCCGAAAATGAAAGCTGTCCAAGTCAGCAAGCCCGGCGGTAATTTCGAACTCGTCGAAAGAAACATTCCCGAACCCGCCCGCAAGCAGGTCCGGATCAAAGTCGAGGCCTGCGGTATCTGTTACAGCGACTCGCTCGTAAAGGAAGGCCATTGGCCCGGCCTCCAGTATCCACGTGTTCCCGGACACGAAATCGCCGGTCGCGTCGACGCTGTAGGCGCCGACGTCACTAACTGGAAACCCGGCCAGCGCGCGGGCGTCGGATGGCACGGCGGTCATGATTTCACCTGCGACGCCTGCCGCCGCGGCGATTTCATGAATTGCAAGAACGAAAAGATCACCGCCATCAGCCACGACGGCGGTTATCAGGAATACATGGTCACCCCGGCCGAGGCTATCGCCGCCATCCCAGACGAACTTCCTGCCGCCGAGGCCGCGCCCCTGCTTTGTGCCGGCATCACAGTTTTCAATGCGCTTCGCAATTCGGGTGCGCGCGCCGGCGATCTCGTAGCCGTGCAAGGCATAGGAGGGCTCGGCCATTTGGGAATCCAGTATGCGCGACAAATGGGCTTTCGCACTTTCGCGATCGGACGAGGCAAAGACAAAGAGGCCCTGGCGCGCAAACTCGGGGCCGCCCACTATGTCGATACCGCCACTGGCGATCCCGTCGCGGAACTCCAAAAATTCGGCGGCGCCCGCGTCATACTCGCCACCGCCCCCGATTCAAAATCCATGTCTGCGCTGGTCAGTGGGCTATCCAGCAACGGCAAGTTCGTCGTGGTAGGCGCCGGGGCCGACCCCCTCACAGTGACACCCCTTCAGGTGATCCCTGGCCGCAAGTCCATCCAGGGGTGGGCTTCCGGAACCGCCAAAGATTCCGAAGACACCATGCAGTTCAGCGCGTTCTCCGGAGTCCGTCCGATGATCGAGAAGTTCCCGTTAGAAAAGGCTGCCGAGGCCTACGAACAGATGATCAGTGGCCGCGCCCGGTTTCGCGTAGTGCTGACCATGAGTGCGTAACTTGCGCGCATAACACTAGCCCGCAACGAAGTAGCAACCCGCCACCGGGTTGGTGCCAGCGCTACGAATACACTGGCCGGCGGCCCTTAGTGCCTCCCATTAAGGCCGCCAACTGTCCCAGAGTAACTCCTCCCAGTAACCGACCGGTTGGTCTTTAAATTTCTGATAACAAGACAGCCGTTCTTGGTTAGAATGTCCAACTATTGTAACTAGTAGTCTTCGAAAGCGTGCATTGCCGCAGCCTCACACGCCCTCGTCCGCGGTCTCTGCGCAAAACATCAATCGCTCAGACTTCACATTCATCAAGGAGAGAGTAGGAATGACCAAACAGCAGCCGTTCTCCCTCAGGCATGCCTCGGTCCTGGCATGTTTTGTGCTGTCCTCTTGTATCGCCGGCTTTGCGCAATCGCGAATGACCGTGCGCCGTGATGTTCATCGTGATGTTTCTGCTCCGTTGCGCGAAATGATCCTGCAGGCTCCGCCACCTTCTCTGGAGAAACATGAAGCTGAGCCGGTTCGCAGGATTCCCTTGCCTCCTGGACTTACTCAACAAGAAGATTCCGTTCAGCAAAGAACAGTCGTGCCATTCACGCCCGTGGTTGGGACCAGTTTTGAAGGCCTGGGCGCGGGGCAGTACGGGTTCACAGTCAACAGTGCTCCACCCGACACCAATGGCACCGTAGGCGCAACTCAATATGTGCAATGGGTCAACACCTCGTTCGCAATCTTCAACAAATCCAGCGGCGCTCTGATTGCCGGACCGACTGCGGGAAATACTCTCTGGTCCGGATTCGGCGGTGGCTGCCAGACCAATAACGACGGCGATCCCGTCGTTCTTTATGACAAAGCGGCGCAGCGCTGGGTCTTCAGCCAGTTCTCCGTGACGACCACGCCTTACCTGCAATGTATCGCTGTTTCGACGACCTCAGACGCAACCGGCACTTACAACCGGTACAGCTTCCAATACGGCAATTTCGACGACTATCCCAAGATGGGCGTCTGGTCGGATGGCTATTACGAAACCTTCAATATGTTTAACGGCAACACATTTGTCGGCGCCGATGCGTGCGCCTACAACCGCACAGCGATGCTGGCAGACTCGGCCGCAACCCAGGTCTGCTTCCAGCAAGGCTCGTCCGTCGGCGGTCTGCTGCCTTCGGATATCGACGGCACCACCGCACCACCCTCAGGTTCCCCGAACTACATGGTGTACTTCGGAACCAATAACCTGAACCTCTTCAAATTCCATGTGGACTTCAACACGCCTGCGAACTCGACCTTCACTGGCCCGACGGTAATTCCGGTGGCGGCGTTCAGTCCACTGTGCAGCGGCGGCACTTGCGTTCCGCAACCGGGCACAACCCAGCAACTGGATTCGCTGGCCGACCGCCTCATGTACCGGCTTGCCTACCGCAACTTCGGTACCCACGAGTCTCTGGTCGTGAACCACTCTGTAACGGCAGGTTCCGGAGGCGGCGTGCGTTGGTACGAGATCCAGAACCCCAGCGGGACTCCGACCGTAGCACAACAAAGCACGTTCGCTCCCGATTCGAATTACCGCTGGATGGGCAGCATCGCCATGGATCAGTCCGGCGATATGGCCGTCGGCTACAGCGTGGCGAGCAGTTCACTCAATCCCACGATCCGATATACGGGACGCGTGCCGACCGATCCATCCGGAACGATGGAAGCCGAGGTCAACGTGGTCACCGGCACGGGATCGCAGACCACCGGCCTTAGCAGATGGGGCGACTACAGCGCCATGCAGGTCGATCCGGTCGATGACTGCACATTCTGGTACACGCAGGAGTACATCAAAACCAACGGCACCTTCAACTGGAACACGCGCATCGCGAACTTCAAGTTCCCGACCTGCGGCAACACGACACCCGACTTCACAGTCAGCGCCTCACCCTCTTCACTCACTATCACGCAAGGTTCGAACGGAACCAGCACCATCACCATCACCAGCCTGAACGGCTTCAACTCGGCCACCACGCTCAGCGCCTCGGGCTTGCCCGGCGGCGTGACGGCGGCGTTCTCAACCAACCCAGTGACACCGCCCGCGAATAGCACCGCGACGTCGACTTTAACGCTCACGGCATCGGGGACGGCGACGACGGGCAATGCCACGGTAACGATCACCGGTACCTCCGGTGCACTCACGCACTCGACCACCATTGCTCTAACCGTAACCTCTTCAGGTGGCGGGGGACTGCAGACCGCGACCTACAGTTCAACCTTCAAGGCCCCGTCTTGCGGAAGCGTGGGTTCGGGCTGCGACTCGGGCCCGTCTCTATTGCTGGGCCGCGATACGCTCGCCGGCGGCTCTGAGCCGAACCAACCCAACACCATCAACAACTCTTGCGCGGATGGAGCGTCTGGAACCTTCCACTCCGACGAATCCAACGATCGCCTGGTAATTCAGACGACCGACGGCAGCAACCTGGCGCCGGGCAAGACAGTAAAGGTCAGCGCGACGGTGTGGGCCTACAGCGGCTTCACCTCGGACCACCTCGACCTCTACTACGCCGCCAATGCCAGCAGCCCGAGCTGGGTGCTCATCGGAACCATCACACCCACCGCGGCCGGAGCGCAGACGCTCTCGGCCAACTACACTCTGCCCAGCGGCAGCTCGCAGGCAGTCCGCGCACAATTCCGCTACCTGGGAAGCGCATCTTCCTGCACCACGGGCTCCTACAACGATCACGACGATCTGGTCTTCGCCGTGAGCGCTGGGACTCCGGGCTTCACGATCGCGGCTTCTCCGAGCGCGGTTAGCGTGACCCAGGGCTCAAACGCTTCAAGCACCATCACGGTCACAAGCGTGAACGGGTTCAATTCCGCCACCACGCTCAGCCTGTCCGCACTTCCCAGCGGCGTGACGGCGGCCTTCTCCACCAACCCCGTCACTCCTCCGGCGAACGGCAGCGCGACTTCAACCCTAACCTTCACCGCGTCCGCCACGGCGACCACTGGCACCACCAACGTGACCGTGACCGGAACCTCCGGCTCGCTCGTCCAGACGACCACCATCGCCTTGACGGTGACCGCTCCCTCGAGTCAGTTGATCCAGAATGGCGGATTTGAAACCGGCACGCTCGCCAACTGGACCACCGGCGGAGTGGCGGCGCCAACCATCAGCACCGTGCAGAAGCACTCCGGAACCTACAGTGCGCTGGACGGCGCAAGTTCCGGCGGCGAACCGAATGGCGATGACTTCCTCTACCAGACCATCACCATTCCCAGTACCGCAACCAAGGCGACCCTCACCTTCTGGTACTGGCCCGCCACAACCGACACCATCACCTACGACCGGCAGGAGGCCCAGGTGCAGAACACTTCCGGCGCCACGCTGGCGCAGATCATAAAGGTCTGCTCCAACGCTCAGGCCTGGACGCAGGTGACCTATGACCTGACCTCGTACAAAGGCCAGACCATACGCATCTACTTCAACGACCACCAGGACGGATTCGGAGACCTCACCTATATGTATGTGGACGATGTCAGCGTAACCGTGCAGTAGCAGCAGATTTGGTCGTAAACAATTTGAGCCGGTCCCCGACAGGGGCCGGCTCAATTTTTGCGTCAGTTGCAGAAGTCTACTGCAGCTCTTCCATGCACTTTGCCAGCACTTCCCTGCTCGGCCGCGTAACCGATTCCGGCAAAGTCGCCAGTGGTTCATCCGCCACGTTCAGCATGTCTATAAAGGTCGGCGCTTTGGCATTGATGTAGAACACGCCGGTCAGCACGTCGCCCTTCGCATGTGATTCCATCAATCGTCTCACCGCCTGAATCTTATCCGTCGGATCGTACTCCTGCTCCAGTTTTCGCAACCGCAGGCTCGAGCCGTCGTGCATCGTGACTTCAAACGTCGTCCCGGGATCGTAGTCAACATTGATTTCCTCAAACGATGGCACAAAGCTGACTTCGTTCAGCGGCTCCTCATGCTCCTGCATGTATTTGTAGGACTTAGTCGAGCCCTCGTGGTCGTTGAAGGTAACGCACGGCGAAACGACGTCCAGCATCACCGTACCCTTGTGAGCAATCGCCGCCTTGAGCATGGTGTGAAGCTGCCGCTTGTCGCCGGAGAAAGACCGGCCCACAAACGTCGCTCCCAGCTGAATGGCCAACGAGCAAGTATCAACGGGAGGAAGGTCGTTCACCACGCCACTTTTCAGCGTTGATCCCAGATCGGCGGTCGCCGAAAACTGGCCTTTCGTCAGACCATAACAACCGTTGTCCTCGATGACGTAGATGATCGGCAGGTTGCGCCGCATCAGGTGGACAAATTGCCCGGCGCCGATTGAAACCGTGTCGCCGTCGCCGGTCACACCCAGGGCAATCAAGTTCTTGTTCGCCAGCATCGCTCCCGTCGCCACCGAAGGCATGCGGCCATGCACGGAGTTAAAGCTGTGCGCGCGATTCATGAAATAAGCCGGGCTCTTCGAGGAACATCCAATGCCGCTGAGCTTCGCGACGCGCTCCGGCTGCACACCCATTTCATACATCGCGTCAATGATGCGTTCGGAAATCGCGTTATGCCCGCAACCGGCACAGAGCGTCGTTTTCCCGCCTCGATAGTCAATGACCTGCAAGCCAATGCGGTTGGTCTTCGGAGCGGGAGCAGGTGCAGGCGTGTTTGTCGGTGTCGACCCCATTTACTTGCCCTCCATCATCATGAGTTCGTCAGTCACGGACCGCGCATCGATTGGCAATCCGTGGATATGGCAGACTGATCGCAAACGCGGCGTCAACTCCGGCTTAATGTCGAGCTTGAGGAGGCTGGCCATTTGCCCGTCGCGGTTTTGCTCCACGACATACACGCGGTCGTGCCGCTCGATGAATTCGTGAATCTCGCGCGTAAACGGATACGAACGCACACGAAGATAATCCGTTTCCAGTTTGTGCTCTTTGGACAATTGATCGCGCGCCTCGGTAATCGCCCAGTGCGTAGTGCCATAAGCAATAATGCCGATTTTCGACTTCCCATTAGCTACCACATCCGGACGCGGAACAGCAGACCGGGCGGTCTCGAACTTCTTGTTGATCCGTTCCATATTGCGTTCGAAATCGTCAGGACGCTCGCTGTACTGTCCCTTTTCATTGTGGCCGCTGCCGCGCGCAAAATATGCCGCTGCGGGGTGCTCCGTGCCAGGCAGCGTGCGATAGCCAATGCCATCGCCATCCACATCCTTGTAGCGGGAAAAACTACCCGCCTTCTCGATATCCGCCTTGCTCAAAATTTTTCCGCGATCAATCGGCTTGTCGGGATAAGGGAACGGATCCGACATCCAGTTATTCATCCCGAGGTCAAGGTCCGACATGACGAACACCGGCGTCTGGAAATGCTCGGCTAAATCAAAAGCCTCCTGCGCCATCGTGAAACACTCGCTGACCGAGCAAGGAAAGAGCATGAGATGCTTGGTGTCGCCGTGGCTGAGGAACGCCGTCGAGAGCACGTCGCCCTGCGAAGTGCGAGTAGGTAAGCCCGTCGATGGCCCGACGCGCTGAATGTCCCAGATCACCGCGGGAATTTCCACGTAATACGCGAGGCCGGTGAACTCTGCCATCAGCGAGATGCCGGGACCAGCGGTAGCAGTCATCGAACGCGCACCCGCCCAAGCCGCCCCGATCACCATGCCAATCGCCGCGAGTTCGTCTTCGGCTTGCACGATGGCGAAAGTCGCCTTGCCGTCCGGCCCGACGCGATGCTCTTTCATGTACTCAATCATCGTCTCGACCAGCGACGACGATGGCGTGATCGGATACCAAGTGACCACCGTGCAGCCGGCAAACATGCATCCCAGAGCGGCGGCGGAATTGCCATCGACGATGATCTTGCCTTTCGTCTTGTCCATGCGCGCGATGTAGAACGGATCGCGCTTTTTCAAATTGGTCGCGGAATAATCGTAGCCTGCCTTCGCAGCCGCCAGGTTCAACGTCGCCGCCTTTGCTTTGGTAGCGAATTGCTTGCGGATCGACTTCTCAACTTCCGCAAAGTCGATTTCAAGCAACTGCGCCGCGACCCCGACGTAGATCATGTTCTTGATCAGCTTGCGCAGCTTGGCTTCCGGACACACCGCCGTCACCAGCTTGTCGTAAGGCACCCCGTAAAAAATCAAATCGTCGCGCACCTTATCGAGCGCCAGCGGCTCGTCGTAAAGCACGGCAGCGCCCCCCGCGAGCGTCTTCACATCTTCCTGCGCCGTCTCCGCGTTCATCGCGATGAGTAGGTCGATTTCCTTCTTGCGCGCGATGTAGCCATCTTTATTGGCGCGGATCGTAAACCATGTCGGCAGCCCCGCGATGTTCGAGGGAAACAGGTTCTTCCCCGAAATCGGCACGCCCATCTGAAAAATGCTGCGCAACAAAACTGTATTCGAACTCTGCGACCCCGAGCCATTCACCGTAGCAACCTGAATGCTCATGTCATTGACAACACGCCTTTGCCCCAACTGACCGGACGATTCCTGGGGCACGATATCGGTAGTGGCCATCCCTGTGCCTTCCTTGTTTTCACCGTACAAAATCTCAGCCGGGCAAACTCCCGTCGCCCGGGATCCTTGCGGAATTGAAGAGTGAAAACCCTTTATTATACGCGTCTGGAGGCGGTGGGGGGATCAGAGCATCAACAGGAACAGGACTGTGGCGCTCCCAGGAATACGGTGATGGTGGATGCTCCACTCATTCGCAGAAAGCGCGAGGGACTGGGGAAACTGGTCCGACGTCCATTTCACTCCTCTAAGGTATCCTCAACCATTTCTTTGAATTCTTTCACCGCATCTATTCCAGGAATCACACTAAGGTTTCCCAGAATACTGTTGATGAGCTTAAGGGTCCTTCCCCAGAGTCCCGTCTTTTTCCCCTGCTGCCTCGCATTGTCTAGCCGTTGCTGTTTCAGGCGTAGCTGTGCCCCGGTCAATCCTCTCTCACGAAGAGTGTGCCAAAGGGCGTTGTTTTCCGAGTCGATGCTATCAATCTCGTCGATAGCCTTCCGGAGCCCGAATTCAACCTCATGCCAAGCGTCTTCAAACGACTTCCGTTCTCTGTCAGGCATGCCTTTGGATGGTTGCTTGACAAGCCGTTCTAGCAGTTCCGCTACAAACCGAAGGATTTCGACTATTGTCTTCTTATCCTCGCTGAGTGCCACTGTGGGTTCCTCCAATCCATTAGAAATTCGATATTATCGCGCGGGTGGCCCAGCTTATGTATGCTTCCTATCCTTCAGGGCGCTTAGCTTTACTTCCTCGCCCTTCAACTCATATCGCAGAAAACACTCTAGACTTCCCGACGCTGTGCGGCGTGCCAGATCGTGCTGATAGTAATGTGTTCGCCATGCACGCGGTACAAGACGATGTACGGGGTGCTCCCGATGACTAGTTCTCGGATTCCAGGTTCCGCCCCAACCCGGCCCAGGCGGGGATGATTTCTTAGAGCTTCAACCATGGCGACAATCCGCGTGGCGAGCCGTTCCGCTGCCTCCGGTTTGTCCCGCGCGATGTAAGCGCGAATCTCACGCAGGCGCGATCGTGCCAAAGCAGACCAGACAACCTCTACTGGCACAGTGTCTCGTCATCGTGCTCTTTGCCGCAGGCGCACTTCGGAACCGGTAGCTCGTGCTCAGTTCCCCATGACAATAGCCATGCCTTCATGTCCTCGTTCTTGACGTAGTGTCCCGATTTAACCTGGCGAGCCGCCTGACGAACCTCGCCCAGCATTCTTTCCTGATCGGAGACGTAAGACTCCACGGCGTCCGCAATCAGAAAATTCGAGCTGCGACCCGAGGTCTTCGCCAGCTTCGCCAGTCGTTTTTTGGTTTCCGGCTTCAGCCGGATGCTAAGGGTTGCGCTCCGTGTGTTTGCCATGAACACATTTTAGCACTGCCGTTACCGGGGCGCGGACGTCAAACTCTTCCCCGCCTGTAGAAACGAATCCAGGTTCGTCTTGTCGACCAACCCGGAACCGGTATCCACGAAGCTGGGCACAGGCGCATAAATGTCCTTTGACCAGTCGCTGTCCAGCGAAGACGGCTTGTGATGATAAAGAGTGTCGAGCATTTGCATGCCGACATAGGCCATGGTGTACGGCTTCTGTGCGATCGTGGCAGCGATTCCGCCCTTCTGTATCCAGTCGAGCGTCTCCGGATCAGTATCCATCGCCATCACAACCTTGCCTTTCACGTTGTAGCGGTCGAGCAGTCCGGCGACCTCTTTGCCCGATTGCGCCTCCAGGCAGACAAAGGCGTCAACTTTGTCTTTTTCCTTGCCGATGATTTGGGTAGTGGTATCGAAAGTAATTCGAGGATCGCCCTGGATATCCACCACGCGAGTGATCTTGATGTTGGGCGAGCGATCAAGGGCCTCTTTGTATCCGCGTTGACGCTCCTGCAGATTGGCCTGGCTGGGCATGGTGAAAATAACAACATTGCCTTTGCCCTTGAGTTCCTGGGCCAGGCGTTGTCCTCCGGTGAAGCCGGCCTGGTAGTTGTTGGTGCCGATGAAAAAGAGCCGCTTGCTGGCGGGTGCGTCCGAGTCGATCGTGATTACGGGAACGCCCGCGGCTACAGCCTTATCAATGCTGTCTTTGAGCAGAGCGGGATCGGTCACGGCCAATAGGATGCCCGTGGCTCTCTTTTGCACCGCCTGATCCAGAGCGTCACGCTCCGCCTTGGGGTCGTAGGTCTGCGGACCCACGAAGCTAGCGCGAACCTTCGACGCCTCCGCCGCCTTGGAAAAGCCCGCCCCGGCAGCCTGCCAATAAGGGACCTGCAGGTTGGCCGCTACGAAAACGTAATATTCGTCCGAGTCGTGCGCAGAACCACAACTGAGAAAAGTTGCGAGCAGAACGGCAACGCAAACACAGGGGAAAAGCTTGCGTGAAAGCAGCATCGGATCCTCCTTCGAACGAACCATCGAATTGAGATCAGCAGAAGTGCCGGAGCCTGACGAGAACTTCAGCGAGTGGATTGTAAACGACAGGTGAAGCGAAGGCCAACGCTAATGCGAAGCTTTTATTCCACCCATGCAAATAATTTGACATTTTCTTGACCGAAGCATGACACGCAAAAAGTCTGCACAGCCTACCTTCATCTTGCGGTGAATCCAGAGCCAACTAACAGGGTCACCGGAAATCATTTCTGAAAAGACTGGAGTTGCAACATGACAAAAGAAAACCTCGTCCCGACTGCGCCGCCCGAAACCACTCAATCCGGTAGAGAGGGCGCTGAGTCTCCATCCAGGAACGGCGTTAAGCGCCGCTCCTTCCTCAAAGGCCTGGGCGTGGCTGGGGCAGCCCTGTCCGCCGGCTCGTTGCTGGCAACTACAGCCGAAGCCTCGCAAAACAGCGACATCATCACAGTAGGTGATGTAGCCATCCTGCGGTTCCTGGCCGCAGCCGAAATCCTCGAAACCGATCTATGGCAGCAGTACAACGAACTCGGGGGAATCCAGGACAGCGAAGTCCCCGGAGGAAGTGGAAGTCCTGCCTACGCCGCTGCCATTGCGTTTCTTGATGCGGACATGGCCCAGTATATTCACGACAACACTGAAGATGAGATGACCCATGAAGTGTTCATTAACGCGTACCTGGTGTCAAAAGGTGCGGAACCAGTCAGTCTCGATCAATTCCGCACCTTGCCAAGCAGCCAGGCCACCGGAGCCCAGCAAATCGGCCGTCTGACCAACTTGATGCAACTCACCGTGGACACGACCTGGTGGACTCGGTATCGCAGCCGCGCTGGAAACCCCGATCTCGGAGACACCTTCCCACAGGCAATTCCAACCCTGGCAGTGGGGCAGCACACGGCAATTCCCAGGACCGACGCAGACCTCGAAAGGAAGAACTTCCTGCAGGCCATCGGCAACACTGCCGGCTTTCACTTTGCCACCATCGAGCAGGGCGGCAGCAGCCTCTACCCAAAACTGGCGCAGCGGGTAACCAGTCTGGAAGTCTTGCGAATCGTGCTCAGCATTGGCGGAACCGAGATCATGCATTTTCAGACTTGGTCAGACAAGGCCGGCAATGCGAAGGTGCTGCACGATGTCGTCGATCCCGTGACCGGTGTGCACGTGACCTTCCCCAACCTGAACGCTTCTCCGTTCGGCGGAGAAGATTTCCAAACCAACCTGATCATGCCCGAGCCCACGGCGTTCATCAGCCGGAAGCTTCCGCCGGTCTCAATCATTCGCCCGACCCAAACCAAAGGCGCTGCCATGGGAGCGCTGAATGCTCTCACCGCGGACGGCCTCTTCATCGGCCAGTCAAAAGAGTTCTTCAACTTCATGCGAACTCTGGCGATCGAAGCCGATCTGGCGGTGCGCGAATAGCGGAATATTCTCCCCCGAGGGGCGCTGCGTACGGAAACTCCGGCCGCAGCGCCCTAAATTTCGCGATCCATAAACATCAGCGACAAACATTTTAGAAGCGAGGTGGATACAAATGTTCGAAGGACTCCTTCAACCCATGCATCTGTTGATAATTTTTGGGATCGCTCTGCTCGTGTTCGGACCCAAAAAGCTTCCCGAACTCGGCAAAGGAATCGGAGACGGCATACGCGGTTTCAAATCCGCAATGGCAATAAAAGACCATGAGGACTCGTCCGAGAAAAACACCGCCGCCAAGGACCAGGACAAAGGACAAACAAAGGTTTAATCCATCGACCCCGAAAAGAACGCGCCCCCTCTCTCTAGTCTGCCGCTCACTCCCTCCGACCCCCGCACCGGGAAAATCTGCGCCCGCGACCGCCTCCAACCAACTCGACCCGAGAACGCAGCCCCGGAGCGACGACCGAGTTCTCGCGCACATTCTTGGTGCTTAAGCAGGCAATTGCACCAGCGGCGATGCCCGCTTCGGCGATAATAGAACGCGACGGGAATATAGGCTTGCCCGCGAGGGATGGAATGCCAGGTACCTCCAAACGCGATTCCACCAGCAACAGCGCCGCCGTTGGCGCAAGAAACGATGGCGCACAAAACGATGGCGCACAGAACTGCAACGTGGCCCTAGTTGGATTCGGTACCGTCGGCAGTTCCGTGGCTAGAATCCTTTGCGAGCGTTCGAACACCCACCTGCGCCTGACGCACATCCTTAATCGCAACGTCGCGCGAAAAAAAGTGGACTGGCTTCCGTCCTCGGTGCAGTGGACTGAGAACATCGACGATGTTCTATCCTCCAACGTGGATGTCGTAGTCGAGGTGATGGGCGGCCTTCAGCCTACCGAAGGCTGGATCCGGCGCGCGCTCGAGTCGGGCAAATCCGTGGTCACCGCCAACAAGCAGTTGATCGCGCGCGTCGGCCCTGAGTTGATCGCTCTGGCGCGGCGGATGAACCAGCAGATTGCGTTTGGCGCGTCTGTAGCTGGCGGCGTGCCCGTGATTTCCGGATTGCATGAGGGATTGGCCGGCGATGAACTCTTCAAGATCCGCGGCATTCTCAACGGCACGTGCAACTACATTCTCAGCCAGATCGAGAGCACCGGCATTCCCTTCGCCACCGCTCTGCGTGAGGCGCAGAAGCTTGGCTTCGCCGAAGCCGATCCGACAGAAGACATCGACGGCCTGGACGCGCGCGCCAAGCTCACTATCCTCGCGCGGGTCGGACTGCACTGCAACGTCAGCGCTGAAAACATTTCGGCCCGCTCGATTTCAGCCATCGACTCCGTTGATTTTGAATATGCGAACCAGCTCGGTTGCACCATTCGCCAGATTTCATGGGCAGAATTAAGAACAGAGTCAAGAGCGGAGTCCAAGACAACGTCAAAGGGTGACGAGCTCTTTGCCGCCGTGCAGCCGGCGCTCGTCGAACTCTCATCGCCTTTGGCACGCGTGGAAGGCAGCCAAAACCTGGTGGTGGCAACAGGAAAATACGGCGGCGAGACCGTCTTTGGAGGCCACGGCGCAGGAGGACATCCAACTGCCGTCGCGGTCGTCTCCGACATTCTGGCCATCGCTCGCGCCAAGCAAGTTGGGATGAGTTACTCTGGACCGCCGGTAGAAAAAACGCCCACCGTCACCGCCGATTTCACCACCAAGCACTATCTGCGCTTCATGGTGAAGGACCGGCCGGGCATCATCGCCAGTCTCGCCACAATCCTCTCCCAGTGCGGCATCAACATCGACGCGGTGGTGCAGAAACCGGGTTGCCCGAAATCGCACCTGCCATTTCTAATTACACTGGAGGAATGCAAGGCATCGCTCGTGGAACAGGCATTACTGCAAATCAACTCGCTGGATTTCCTGGTGCAGCCCTGTTTGCATCTGCCGATTCTGTAGGAGGAACCTTGTCATACTCAGCGGCACCCTATCGACTGTGTGACTCTCTAGTTCGCATGGTCTTAGATTTTCTACCCTTTGGACAATTGGGACGATTAGGGCGCGGATCGAGCATGAGACGGGCGATCCGGATTGTCACTCCTGTCCTGTCCCTGCTGGCCGTTCTCCTCTTTATGTTCAGTGCCGTCGCATCCGCGAGCGCATCCGCAAAAAATGTCAGTCCACGGAAACGCCTGTACGCGCCTTATCTTTTCATTACTGCGCTAGATCTGGGTTCGCCAGACAATGACATGGTTAAGATTTCCAGGGAATCGGGAATCAAGCGGTTCACGCTGGCATTTCTGGTGAGTTCGGGATCTGATTGCCAAGCCGCGTGGTTCCCTAACTTGCTGATGGTCCAGGAGAACACCATCGCCGGGCAAATTAGCCGGCTGCGAAAGTTGGGAGGCGATGTCATCCTTTCGTTTGGGGGCGAAGGTGGACTCGAACTTGCTCAGGTGTGCAACGACGTACCCAGCCTCCAGGCCCAATATCAAGCGGCGATCGACAAATACAAGGTTCGCATGCTGGACTTCGATATTGAATCGTCCGCCATCAAAGACCCCGCCTCTGTCGACCGTCGCAACCAGGCATTGGCCAACTTGCAGGCGGCCAACCCGGGCCTTCTCATCTCCTACACTCTCGCTGTGCTGCCGACGGGGTTGCTCGCAAATGGCATCGACTTGCTGAAGAATTCGCTCTCCCACTCGGTCAAAACCGGCAACGTGAATATCATGACGATGGATTACGACCCTACGCTCGCCCCGAACGCCATGGGGCAGAACGCAATCGATGCCGCGAACGCCACGCTCAAGCAATTGCAACCGCTCGGTTTGGACGCCTCGCTTGGCCTTACGCCCATGATCGGACTGAACGATGTCTCGCCCCAGGTATTCACGCTTGAGGATGCCAGCAGGATGTTGCGCTATGCGAAATCGAACGACCGCGTTCGCCGCATTGCCATGTGGTCTGTGGCGCGCGACCGGCCCTGCGCGGGCGCACCGGGCGTGGCGAGTGATTGCAGTGGAGTGCCGCAAAAGCCGCTTGCTTTTTCCAGAGTCTTCAAGAAATTCTAAGGCGATGCTCTCTTAATATCGGGAGCAAGCAGCACAACTACGGACTTCGCATTGTCGGTGGTTGTTCGTAGTTGTTACGCCTCCACCTGGAAGAACTGCGCGATGTTGCGGAATTTCTTATAGCGGGTTTCAAGCAGATCGCCAACCGGCAGCCGTTTTACCGCGGCCAGATGCTGTTGGAGCGCGGCGTCCAGCAACTCCGCTGCCTGCGCATGGTCGGTATGCGCGCCTCCGGCCGGTTCCGGGATGATGCCGTCGATGCAGCCCAGCTCATTCAAATCTTTGGCCGTGATCTTCATTGCCTCCGCCGCCAGCGCCTTCTTGCTGGCATCGCGCCACATGATCGACGCGCAGCCCTCCGGCGAAATCACCGCGTAAACCGAATTCTCCATCATCAACACGCGGTCGGCCACCGCAATCGCCAGCGCCCCGCCGCTGCCGCCGACGCCGATCACGGTCGCCACGATCGGCGTCTCCAGTCGCGCCATTTCCAGGAGGTTGCGGGCAATCGCTTCTCCCTGACCGCGCTCTTCAGCGTGCAGTCCCGGATAGGCGCCGTCAGTATCTACAAGGGTAAAAATCGGCCGCTTGAATTTCTCCGCAATCTTCATCACCCGCAGCGCTTTCCGATATCCCTCGGGATGAGGCATGCCGAAATTTCGATACACCCGCTGTTTCGCGTCGCGCGCTTTCTGGTGACCCACCACGATGACTTCCTCGCCGTGAAAGCGAGCCATCCCGCAAACAATCGCCGGATCGTCACGGAAGCCGCGATCCCCGTGAATCTCGCTCCAGTCGGTAAAAATGCGCTCGACATAATCCAGCGTGTAGGGACGCTGCGGATGGCGCGCCAGTTCCGTTCGCTCCCACGCGTTCAGGTGCGAAGAAATCTCGCGGCGAAGGTCGTTCACCCGTTCGTGCAACTGCTTGATCTGGCGAAGCGTTTCCGCGCCCTGCCCCTCTAGAGCCTCCAGTCGCGTGATCTGCTCCTCGATTTTTTCCAGTTCCTGCTGTGCCTTCAGTCCAGAATCCATCTTGATGACGTTCCCATTCTTTCGGGTGTGATGCTCTTCCACAATCGAGAGCATAAACTCTGTCCCGGTGATTGCGGCATGCTTCGCATCACGACGTGAATTTTTCGCTCGCTTTATTTTCGCTCGACTCATCGGCCGAATCTATAAAAAGTTGCCAGTGGAGAGCCGGGCTCGCCCGGCCGCGATACTGCTGGACGGGCGAGACGCCCGTCGCTCCACATATTAATCATCAACTGATGACGCGCACGCTGCCGCGTCCGCACAGCTCTTCCACACGGCCCCTAAAACTGCGGTCTGGCATCACATTATAGCCTTCCGCTTCCATGACCACCATGAAATCACCTTCCCGCTCTACGTCGAAGAGCACCTTCGCCTCGCCCTTGCGCTCATTGAAGAGCGCGTGCAGCGCATCAATTGTGCTGTCGTTCGCGCTTCCGAGAGGAATCCGTATCCGGAGCGCCTTCGGCAATGGCACGCGCGCTTCGTCCAGCGCGATGATCTCATTGGCCGTGATCTTCGGATTAGCGCCTTCTTCAATGCGCACGCCACCGCGAATCAGCACTGGAACTTCGAGCTTCACTTTCTCCGCGAGCTTCCTGTAGGCTTCGGGAAAGATCAGCAGTTCTACCTTTCCCGACATATCTTCAAGCGCGGCCTGCGCCCACAACTCGCCTCTTCGAGACTTCGCAACTCGCAGCCCGGAAATCAAACCCGCGGTCGTGATGGTTTCGTCCTTGTTCGTGGATTTCTTCATGCCGGCAATATCTTCGGTTGAGAGCGCGCCCAAGTCGGCCAGCTTCTCTTTGTACTTTTCCATCGGATGCCCGGTAATAAAGAACCCGAGGATTTCTTTTTCCGCCGCCAGCCGCGTGTGTTCATCCCAGTCGGGCGTGTTAGGGAGTGCGTCGCTCGCCTGCTGCGCGGTTTCATCCGCAAACACGCCAAATAGCCCGTGCTGTCCGGATTCCGCGTCGCGCTGCGCTTTCTGGGCCTGCTCGATCGCCGTGTCGAGCGCCTGCATGAGCTGCGCCCGGCGCCCGAAACCGTCCATCGCTCCGCTCTTGATCAGCGACTCCAGCACGCGCTTGTTCAACAGACGCAAATCAACTTCTTCGCAGAATTCGTAAAACGACTTGAAATTCCGGCCGAGCTTCTTCCGCCCCCCAACAATGGACTCGATCGCATTGCCGCCGACGTTCTTTACGGCAGCCAGCCCAAAGCGAATCGCCTGCCCATGCGGAGTGAAGTTCGCGTCGCTTACGTTGATGTCAGGCGGCTCGACCGCAATTCCCATCTCGCGGCATTCGTTGATGTACTTCACCACGTCATCCGTGCTGCCCGTCACCGAAGTCAGCAGCGCCGCCATGAAGTCGAGCGGGTGGTGCGTCTTCAAATATGCGGTGTGATACGCCAGCAGCGCGTACGCCGCCGAGTGCGACTTATTGAATCCGTATCCGGCAAATTGAGCCATCAGATCGAAAATCTTTTCGATCTTCCTAGGCGGAAAGCCATTCTTCGTAGCTCCTCGCACGAAACGCTCTCGCTGCGCCGCCATCTCTTCGGGCTTTTTCTTTCCCATCGCACGGCGTAACAGATCGGCTTCCCCGAGGGAGTAGCCCGCGAGTTTGTTGGCCGCTTGCATTACCTGTTCCTGATAGACGAACACGCCGAGCGTTTCCTGCAGGATCTCGTTCAACTCGGGCAATTCATATTCGATCTTGCGGCGACCCTGCTTGCGCTCGATGAAGTCGTCGATCATGGCCATTGGGCCAGGACGGTAAAGCGCATTGAGCGCTGTCAGGTGTTCGATTGAGTTCGGCTGATAGCGCCGCAGAACATCTCTCATCCCCGACGATTCAAATTGAAACACCCCCGATGTCAAACCCTTATGGAAAACTTTTTCGTAGGTTTCGTGGTCTTCGAGCGGGATGTCATCTAAAGTTAGATTCGTCCCCTTCTGCGCGATCAGTTTCAATGTGTCGTCGAGAATGGTCAGCGTCGTCAGCCCGAGAAAATCCATCTTCAGCAGGCCCATCTTTTCGATAGCCACCATGTCGAAGGCGGTGACGATTTCGTCGTTCTTGGTTTTGTGCAGCGGCACGAGTTCAATCAGCGGCCGCGGCGAAATCACCACGCCCGCGGCGTGAACACCGGAATTCCGCACCAGACCTTCGAGCTTCCGCGCCGTGTCGAGCAGTTGCCGCACCTGCGGATCTTTCTGGTAGGCCTCCTGCAGCGCCACCGACTCCTTGAGCGCGTCGTCCAGTTTGATATTCAGCGTCGGCGGCACCATCTTCGCGATGCGGTCCACGTCGCTATATGGCATATCCATCACGCGGCCAACATCCTTGATCGCAGCTTTCGCCGCCATCGTTCCAAACGTAATGATCTGCGCTACATTTTCACGCCCGTACTTATGAGTGACGTATTCAATGACTTCGCCGCGCCGGTTCATGCAGAAATCGATATCGATGTCCGGCATGGAAATGCGTTCCGGGTTCAGGAAACGTTCGAACAGAAGTTCGTGCTGCAGCGGATCGATGTCAGTAATCCCGAGCGAATACGCAACCAGCGCTCCCGCCGCCGATCCGCGCCCCGGACCCACCGGAATGCCGCGTTCCCGCGCATAGCGGATAAAATCCCACACGATCAGGAAATAACCCGAGAACTTCATCTGCTGGATAATGCCGAGCTCGCGCGCCAATCTCGATTCGTAGTCCGCAAGGGAATGCTTGAGCCGGCCGTTCGCCGCCAGGGTTCGCAAGCTCTCCATCCGCCGCGCGAATCCTTGCCGCGTGATGTGCTCAAAATAACTATCGAGAGTAAATCCGTCCGGAACATCAAAGTGCGGAAACGGGCTGGGAACTTTCTCCAGTCGCAGGTTGCAGCGCTCGGCAATATCGAGCGTTCGCGAAAGCACTTGGGGTGCGTCCTTGAACGCGCGCAACATTTCGTCGCCGTTCTTGACATAGAACTGCGTGCCCTCAAACTTCATCCGATTCGTTTCCTGGATGGACTTCCCCGTCTGAATGCAAAGCATCACGTCCTGGGCATGCGCGTCGTCCTCGCAGAGGTAGTGGCTGTCGTTGGTCGCAACCATGGGCAGCCCGAGATCTTTTTCCAGACGAAATAAATCGGAACGGATTTGGTGTTCCCTCTCCAGGCCCTGGTCCTGAATCTCAAGGAAGAAATTCTCGTTGCCGAAGAGGTCGCGGTAGAAAGCGGCGGCCGACCGCGCCGCATCGTAGTTCCCTTCCATCAGCCGCTCGGCCACCTCGCCCTTCAGACATCCGGAGAGCCCGATCAGCCCCCTCGAATGCTCGGCCAGAAATTTCTTGCTCACCCGAGGCTTGTAGTAGAAGCCGTGCAGCGAGGCTTCCGACGTGATTTTTACCAGGTTGCGATAGCCTTCTTCATTTTCGGCGAGCACCAGCAAGTGGTTATAAGTGTCGCCGTCGGGTGGAGTGCGAGTGATGACGTGATCGTCCTTCTTGCAGATGTAAAGTTCGCATCCCACGATCGGTTTCACCCCGACCTTGTGCGCGGCATTTACAAAATGCACCGCGCCAAAAATGTTGCCATGGTCGGTCATGGCCACCGCAGGCATGCCAAGTTCATGAACCCGGTCAACAAGTTTCTCGACGTCGCAAGCACCATCGAGCAGGGAGTAATCGCTATGAAGATGCAGGTGGACGAATTGGTTTTCGGTCATGAAGACAGCACTTGGCAGTCAGCAGTTAGCTCTTGAAAAACTGGAGCCGAGATCATTCTAACGTCTGGAGGAATTCGCGCAATGACAGAATGTGGTGCAACTTTCAGTCGCTAGTCGATCGTCGTTAGTCGTTGGCGAACTTGCGGAGAGTGAATGCTAAAGGGCTGATGACGAATGCTAACGACCAAAGACCATCGACCAACGACTGCCTCATTTCGGCACCTGAAAATCCACCCCGCGATCGTCGTTCATCCTCGCCGTGGCAGCAAGATCCAACTGCGCGAGCGGAATCTTCTTCCCGGCTTGGTGATCATTGAGCACCCAGAGCGTTCCACCGGCGATCGCATAATTCCGCACTTCTTCAACATGCTGGTCACGGAAAACCAGCGCCGTCGCGGGGACGGTAGCGGCCCGCTCTTCCTCGCGCGGCTGCGAACGGCGCGCATACACATCCCGATCTCGCTCTCGCTCGCTATCGTCCTGCTCGCGCAATCTCTGTTCTTCTATGCTCAGCGCATTCATCTCGCTGGCCCGCGCCAGTTCCCGCTCCTCGTCATAGTCGTACGAGGAAGACGAGTCCCACCACCAATACGGATCGTAGTAGCCTGCGTAGCCATATCCGGCATACGACGGATACCCGAATCCCCTCCGGCAGCCGAAGCAGTGATGAGAACCGCGAGAGTGAAAGCGCCTGTCGCCAAAACCGTCTCCGCGGAAGGAAGGATGAGAGAGGGAGGGATGAGCGCCCAGCCCGGCGCGCATTCCGCCGAAGGCGCGGCCACCCGAAGTACCTCCCATGGGGCGTCCAATGCCAAAGCCGTGACCGCCGCCCGAAGGACGTCCAACCGCGCCACCGCGACCGCCACCGGAACTCCGCATGCCGGCACGCTGGGCTGACGCTGACACGTGCGCTATAAGGACGAGGACGACGAATACCGCAATGGTCGCCGGGCGACGCATAGCTATATTATAGTCCAGTTTTGACGCGTTTCCTGGCGCAGAAAATGCCCCCGGCCGCCGGAGAACCAACCGCCTTGTTATTTCTTCTTCTTCGAGGTGGCCTTCGCTTTAGCTGCCAGCTTCTTGGGCTTTGTAGATTTGCTCGCCTTCTTGACGGCAGGAGACTTGGCCGGTTTGCTCACTTTGGCAGCTGCGGCAGGCTTCGCAGGCACCACAGGTTTTGCGGCAGCCACGGGTTTCGCGGGAACAGCAGGCTTCGCCGCCGGCACTGACTTCCCTTTGTTCGGGGCGATCGCCGCGACCGGTGCTGGCGGAGTCGCCACAACTTTTCCCTTGCCCTTAGCCCCCGGCTTACCGCTTACCTCCGCAGGAGGAACGCCAGCAGCGGCAGCCGCGGCCTTAGCTCCTCTGCCCCGCTTCGCTGGCGGAGGAGGAGGTGGAGGCGGAGGTGGAGGCGCCAGCGGCTTCAGAAACTTCAGAGTCTCGGTCCGCGACCGCAGCTTGCCATCCAACAACAGTAAGAACACATCGCTCGCGATCTTCGGATACGTCGCCATCTGCGGCGTAATGCGGAGTTCCGTCATCTCCGGCAACGGAATCTTCTGCTGCACCTGGCGCCACTTCGTAAAAAAATTCTTGATCTTCTGCGCCACTGCCTGCTGCCGCGCCGTGATCGCAAGAAACAGAATCATCTCGGGACGAGCCGACGACAGCAATTGCCAGGTCCGCGAAGGCGTGGCCGCTTCCTTACCCGACAAGCGTTTCGCCAGGCTGTGGGCGTTCGAATCCAGATCCTTCCAGGCCTCGACCAGATCCTTGCGCGGAATCGCCCGGCGCAAATCCGAAATATCCTTATCGCCCAGCCGCTCGGTCAGGAAATACAACACCGCCGGTGCCACCTCCGGCGTATAGCCAAGCTCGTTCATTTGCTGCCGGGTCTTCATCAGAGCGCCCAATCCGGCCGTGTCCACTTTGGCCGTGCTCCAATGCGCGTTCAGTACCTTCAGCCATCCCTCTTTTTCGTACGCCTTCAGAACGCCGTGCGGATCGTCCTCATACGCCAACTGTTCGATCTCGTATCCAATGCTCGAACTCCGTATGTGCTCGATGTATCCGTTTTCTTTTCCCGATTCATAACGCGCCTGTGTCCGCTCCTCAAGAGGCCAGTGGAAGCGCGTGGTAAAGCGAGTGGCGCGGATCATCCGCGACGGATCCTCAAGAAACGCGTAGTTATGCAACACGCGGATGACCTTAGCCTCGATGTCTGCCACACCATTGAACGGATCCATCAACAGCCCGCGCGATCCTTCGTTTAGCGACAGAGCCATCGCGTTCACGGTGAAATCGCGCCGGCGCAGATCATCGATAATCGTCGCCGGAGCCATCTGCGGCGCTTTCCCCGGCTTGTCATAGTGCTCCGAGCGCGCCATCGCAACCTCAGCGCGAACCCCACCCGGCAAAGTGAGCAGCAAGGCCTTCGTCTCGGCGTCGGCGTCACCCACCACCGCTCCCGCCCGCTCCAGATCTTTCTGGAGCTTGAGCGCATTGCCCTGCACCGTGAAATCCAGATCGCGGATAGGAAAGCCGGTAACGATGTCGCGGATAGCGCCGCCCGTCAGATATAGGTTCATCCCCGCCGCTTTGGCGGCGTCCTGGACGAGGGTTACTGCCTTTTGTTGGTCCGGCGAGAGCCGGGTTTCCAGCGTGTATATGTAATCGGCCATGCCTTCCTAGTCGCCTTGCGGTGGCCCTTCAGTGGGCTCGCTCAGGGCGTTATTCACAGGTTCTCCACAGGGGACCCGGCTCGAACCCAGTTCGAACCTACTTCGGACCATGACGAGCTGCTTTCAGATGGAATCTAACTCTCTCTAGACATTAGAGTTATACCGCAAGCCTACAGTTCCAGCAAACTAGAGAAAATAACACAAGGTTTACAGTTTGGCTACTGTGAAGGCACAAACTGTCCGAATTCACCAGGAAAGTGCGAGAATCCCATCTGGAGCTTCCATCCCGCCACGCCCTGCGCGCGATCGGAGTTGAAGTGTCCCCAAGCCCATGCCCTCGACCCATAAGAAAGTAATCGTGCGGAAACACGACCGCGACTCCATCAGCGGTTACGTAGCTCCCGCCAACTTTGTGGTGGACGGCAAACTCGAACTCCTCAACACGTCCGGCAACGTAGTAGCCATCGACCTGCGCGACATCAAAGCCGTTTATTTTGTCCGCGAATTCTCCGACACCGACCTAATGCTCCGCAAGACCTTCACCACCCGTCCCCGGACCGAAGGCCTGTGGGTGCGCCTGAAGTTCAAAGACAACGAAGTGATTGAAGGCATCCTGCCCAACGACCTAACGCAAAATCCTGCCGAAGGATTCCTAATGAACCCTCCCGACCTTCGGTCGAACACACAGCGCGTCTTCGTGCCCCGCGAAGCCCTGACGTCAGTCATCGTGCTAGCAGTAATAGGCGCAGCCAATCGCCGCCGCAAAGGTGGCCAACCCGATACAAGGCAAGTCACGCTGTTCGAGCAGTAGAAGGGCAGGTCTCAGGTACCAGGTGTCAGGTCTCAGGAATATCGCTCTTGGATTCGCGGTGAAATGGGTTGATCTTGTTTTTCCTGACACCTGACACCTAACACCTGACGCCTGACACGCTACAATCTCCCCGAGACCGCCATGAAACTAGCCGACATAGCAAAAGCCCTAGACGCCCGCCTGGACAACGCCTCCCCCACCACCGAAATCACCGGAGTAGCCGGCATAGAACAAGCCGCCCCAGGCCAGCTAACCTTCGTCTCCAACCCCAAATACAACGCCGCGGCGAAAACCACGAAAGCGTCAGCAGTAATAGTCGCCGAAAACTTCCCCGCCATTCCCGCAGGAATGCTGCATAGCAAGAATCCGTATCTAGCGTGGGCCAAAGCCATAGAACTCTTCTATCAGCCGCCAAGCTACGCCCCCGGAATCCATCCCACCGCAGTAATCCATCCCAAGGCAAAAAAAAAGTTAGGCAAGAACGCGCACATCGGCCCCTACGTAGTAATCGACGAAGACGTCGTCATCGGAGACAACGCCGTCCTGCTAGCCCACGTAGTCATCTATCGCGGAGCAACCATAGGCAACAATTTCTTCGCCCACGCCCACGCCGTAGTTAGAGAATTCTGCCACATAGGAGACAACGTCCTCCTCCAGAACGGAGCCGTAGTAGGCTGCGACGGGTTCGGATTCGCGAAAGACGAAGCCGCCCACTGGCACAAAATCGTCCAGTCCGGCAACGTAGTAGTCGAGAGCGATGCCGAGATCCAAGCCAACGCCTGCATCGACCGAGCCAGCATAGGCGAAACCCGCATAGGACGAGGCACAAAAATCGACAACCTGGTCCATGTAGGCCACAGCTGCACCATAGGACACGACACGCTGCTCTGCGCCCAGGTAGGCCTGGCCGGCACTACCGACGTAGGCAACAACGTAATCCTGGCCGGACAAGTAGGCGTCAGCGGCCACGTAAAAATCGGCGACGGAGCCATAGCCATAGCCCAAAGCGGCATCCCCCACGACGTTCCCGCCGGAGCCATGGTCAGCGGCGCTCCCGCCATCGATCACCGCCTATGGTTAAAGTGCTGCGCCGCCTACGCCAAGCTGCCGGAGATAGCCAAAGCAGTAAGAAAGTTGTCGGAGCGCGAGTGACTCTCCAGATTTAGTGTGGCGCGGGCGCCCTCGCCCGCGGCTCTTGCGCTAGGTAAACCGCAGGTAGAGTTGTCTGCCAGTCATAAAGGTAGAGCAATGCTGGTCCGTCTTCTCCTTTATCCCGTTGAACAAAAGCGCCCGCGAACCGAGTCCGAGGACTGCACCAAAACCGGGCATTGACACGGACCCCCCTGAGGCCTAGCTTCGAGATGTCTCCATTGGCCACAGCCAAAACTCCGTCGCAGAACTCTTACCTAGCGGCCCAGCGCCGACCCTGACCCACGAGGACATTCGGGCAGTTGAAATTCATAAGACTGAAAGCCTGTCTCCTGATGACGATTTCGGCCCGAATACATGGTGGTCAAGCAGTTGGTCGCAAGACCGGCTCCACCCCGTGACCCACCACCGCAACCGGTCAGCTTCGACCGGTAGCCTCGAGCGTTTTCAGAACAAGCGCAGAAGGAGTGTTCCCATGTTTACACGCACTGTTGAAGTAACCACCAAGCCGGGAAAGGCAAGAGACCTGACCACCCTCATCAACGACAAAGTACTGCCGATTCTGAATAAACAGGCCGGATTCGCGGATGAGACCCTTTTGGTATCGGATACAGAACCGAATCGTGTCCTGGCGATCAGTTTCTGGAATACCAAAGAAGATGCTGAGCGGTACGAGCGAGAACAGTACCCTGTCGTCCAGCAGATAATACGGCCTCTCCTCGACGCAGATCCCGTGGTTCGGACCTTCAACGTCGATAGCTCAACCACGCACAAAGTCGTTGCCGAGAAGGCCGCCTAAGAGGTCTCTTTCCCAATCCGGGGTTTCGGGCACTAGTTTCGGGCACTATCTTCGGGCACCATCTTCGGGCACCATAGAAGAGGGCGGCGGCAGCGCCGCCCTTTCTCGTCGAGATTCACCCACTTTGAGGACGTAAAGAAAGCAGCCAAGGCTTGTGTGGCGCGGGCGCCCTCGCCCGCGGCCTTTGACTTTGATTTGTGGCCGCGGGGTAGCCCGCTCCTTGCGTTTTGTGCAAAAGGGCGGGATTCCACGTCCGCCGACCGCTCGGGATTTTGATGTTGCTTTGAAGGGGCGCGGCTTTTAGCCGCGCCGCTAAGACCCAGAGAAATGACTCGATTTCGTGTGGCGCGGGCGCCCTCGCCCGCGGCTGTTGACTTTGGTTGGCGCAGCGCTTCAGCGCTAATGTCATCCTGAGCGAAGTAGCCGCTTCGCGAAGCGAAGCAGCTACGTAGTCGAAGGAACCCTACACATCGACACTCCCTGCGAAGTATCAAGGCATTCTCCCCATGAACGACCGTGGATTGGTAGGGTGCCCGGAGAATTGGTTTGTGTAGAGCGGACACTCCTGTCCGCTGCCTTTGACTCAAGCCCGGAGAAGAGGGAGTGGTCGAGATCGAATCGCACTGGACAGCAACCAGACGCGAGAACCAGAGAATTTAGCCCACCGTGCGGCGACGCGACCGGGCCTAATAGCCCCGCCCTTCGCTTCGCGATTGGACGGGCCACCCGCCATTTACGCTTCTGTTCTGCCGAGGAACAAGCGAACAACTTCGCCGCATTGTGCGTCAAGCTGCAGACGCCTCTTGCAAGCCTGCGACGTATCGCCGGTCGTCCTAACATCGTCAAAGAGAATTACACCAGCCCGGCGGAGATCTGCTTTACTGCAACCTAACGATTCAAGATGCTCCATATAAGTCGGGCGCTGCCCAGGATAAAGATGAGATGGAGTGACGCTCTCTCTGCGGAAAAGCAGTCCTTCCTGGTACTGCAACCATGGGAACATTTTGGCGATGAAACGACAAGCTAACGTCGACGAGGGCGAGACCTTGTGCGCTGTGTGGCTGGGGACGGGAACGATGTGGGAACAGCCGAGTTCGTATTTCCAACGCTCCGCAAATTTTTCGACCGCGCCGTGAACTTGCATCAGCGCAACTGAGAGACAGGCCGAGTCAGAAGCCTTGAAACCGAGAATGAACTGGGTGACTTCATCGGTTAGTCCTGACTTACCGGGCTTGTAGCGGAATAGGGAAAGCGAGAGGTTGTCCTCATCCCAAAAGTCGATACGCTTTCGACCAATGTCACCGTAATCCACTGAGAACTCGCCCGCGTCATCTGCGACAGCTTCAGTTTCGGGCCAATGTTATCATCACAACATGGCGACCGCTGCCTTTAGCATCGCGCCTGTCCTTACGCCACAGACCGTGGGCGCACTCGCTGATAGCTTAGAGCGCCAACAACTTTCTGAAAAAGCACGGTTCTTGCGGCAACTGCGACCCTTTGTTGAGGGTACTGTTGAGAAATGCTTTGTCCCGCTTGTGCACCCCACTAAGAAGGACGTTTTCGCGAACCGTTTCACCAGACTTGCGCGAGATTTCGAGCCTTTCCGGCTTTACCTGAATTTAAAACTAGTCGGCGCACTGGGAGGTCAGGATTTTCTGCGCCTTTACGAGGAGACCCTTCTGAGTGCTCTCGACCCGCTCATGCAGACCGCCGGCGCTATGGAGATGCGCCCGGAATTGATACTGGCGACAGTCCACGACTACATGAGGATCATGCACGCTCTAGTCCAACTGGCTGGCCCTACGGCTTTGCAGAGTAACGATCCAACAGTGGAACAATTCACTCATATCGTCAACTGGTTCCATGCCGCAACTCGATTGGACTATGGACTGACCTCGGTCTTTTTGGTCCTAGAGATGGCGATACCGCGCCCGTCGACCACCGACAAAGAGGCGCTTCTTTCTGCTCTGCGGAAGTCGCTACTTGAGTTTGGCCGAACGACCACCAAGGTCGTCGTCCATGAGGGTTTGAGCCGTGTTTTGCAAGGGCTTGAAACGCCCCACATAAAAATCGTGCGACGGGCCCGGGCTATGCCGCAGCAGCTGGCTCCGGAGCCAAAGCAATCGTTTATCGGGTCGTCCCGCAGGCGAACGGAGATTGACTGGATCGCAAGAAACCGAAACCTGGCGGACATGTATGGAGGACAGTGGGTCGTCATCGAAAAAGACGAGTTGGTTGCGAACGATCCGGACTACCAAAGGGCGCGCGACGTAGCTAAACAACGAGGCATTAGGCGACCGTTCATATTCTTCGTCCCTCCGAAGGATAGTGGGGGATTCATGGGACTATGAGCCCTCGCATTGATTTCGATCATGAATTCCAGTACAGAGACTTCGGAGCAGATTCGTTTTTTCCCGCCCTTGATGTAACGCTGATTGGGCCTAATGGCGAAGAGGAGGACCTCCTTGCCATCGTTGATACGGGAGCGAAGTACTGTCTGTTTAGCGGCCTTCGCGCTGCCCCACTTGGGCTCGAGTTGACGGCTGGCCGGCGCGAGATTCTGAGCGGTCTTGCTGGCCAACTCGTTGCCTGGATCCATCCAGTAGAACTGGAGATTCTCGGAACCCGATTTCGTTGCGAGGTTGGCTTCAGCGAGCAAAATATTCCACGCGAACTGCTGGGTCGTCACTCTCTATTCGATCAAATTCGTCTTGCCTTTCGGGAAGGGATATCGACTGGTTATTTCCACCCGGCGCGCTGAAACAGCCCACCCTTGCTAGATTTTGATCTCGCTCGACGGCGGGGTGGCCCGTCCTATCGCGAAGCGAAGGGCGGGGCTCTTAAGACGTGGCATCTAGGAGGAACAGCGTCCTTGCCCGCTTCGAGCTTGGACAGCCAGGCATCGGCTTCTTCGGTGGTGGCGTGAAGGCCTGTCGCCTGGTAATGAGTCCAGGCGGCAAGCGCGTCCTGCCGGAATTGTTCGCGCTTCTCTTCGCGCTCCACGTACGACATGGCAGACAGGTGCTCCAAGGTGTTACTTGGTAGCACTATACCAATTGGGTCGGCAGCCAGCCCAAGTTTCGCCCACGCGGGGTCCCTACCTTTTTCATCACATTTTTCTTGTACGGCCCTCACAGACACCCAATCGCAATTGTGCAAGAATTCACCGACAGTACAGCATCAAGAACTGCGCCCGTCTCCAGAGACGGACCCAAAATCCGCCGCAAAACCATTTTCGGCGGCTTCTTTGACAACATGAAAACAAGCAGTAAAAAGCGGTAACCCGCACCCCAAAAAGTGTACGCCAAATTGCAGAAACCCAAGCTAAGTCCTTATTCATGTAGATTATAGAGTTAAGTACTTTAATTAGAATAACTTAGCGGGAATTGGGGGGGGTACAAAGTCCAAAGCAATAAACAGCGTGCTACTCCCGCAACTCCGCCGGAAGCCCGCTGTTAATCGCCGCTCGCACCTTGGCCATCAGGCAATCGCGCTCTCCAAAATTGGAGGGCTCAATAGGATCGTGAAATTCGACCGTCACCATCCCCGGACGAATCGCAAACCGCGCCTTCGGCATGACTTTTTCGGTGCCAGAAATCGTGATCGGCACGACCGGCACTTTGCACTCCTCGGCGAGATAGAACGGTCCTTTTTTGAAGGGCAGCAGCTTGCCATCGAACGAGCGCTTCCCTTCCACATAGGTGGTCATGTTCAGTCCCTGATCGAGGGCTTTGACCGCGTCACGAACCGCCGCGATGCCGGAATCGCGATTTCCGCGGTCCACCGGCACGAGCGAACCGATCAGCATGATCTTTCCGAGAATTGGAACCCGAAACAATTCTTTCTTCACCATCACCGAAGTGCGGCGCGGGATCAGCGGCAGCGTGATCGGCGGATCGAGATTGGAAATATGATTCGACATGAAAATATAAGTTCGCGCCGGATCGATTTTTTCGAGGCCCAGCGTCCGCACCTTCACTCCCGCGATGCGCACGCCCGTGAATGCTGCCCACATGCAGCTCCGGTACAAGAAGGTGATGTCTTTGGTCAGATAAGTCCACGGAATCCCAGTAAGCGCGGCGAAAGGTAGCGCAGCGGCCCAAAACAGCAGCATGAGAATTGTGCGAAACACTTACTCATTCACCCCAAGCGCTTTCACGCAGGCCGTTTCACGCGCGCTCTTGCGCTCCGAGCGCTTGCACCGCGAGCCCGCGCAATCGTTGGGGTAGCTTCTCATAGATGCCGCCGAATCCGCCATTGGAGAGAATGGCAACCACGTCTCGCTCGCGGAGTTCGGGCGCGATCGCATTCACGATGGCATCGGCATCGGCAAAGATGCGCGCTTTCTTTCCGCGCTTCTGGATCTCGTCGATCACACGCTGCAAGTCGAGCCGCTCCGCTTCGGGAATCGCCTCCGACTTGAAAATGGCTGCGATCACGACTTGATCGGCAAGAGAGAGGCTGCGAGAGAGCGCGTCCTGGAGTACATTGCGGCGCATCGTGTTCGAGCGCGGCTCGAGCACGACCCAGAGACGCGATTTCGGATACCGCGCTCGCAAAGCCAGAATCGTCTGCTCGATGGCAGTAGGATGATGCGCAAAGTCGTCGATGATCGTAATTCCGTTGACGTGCGCTTTCACTTCCAGCCGCCGCTTCACGCTGCGAAATGTTTTGAGAGCTTTCGCAATCGCGTCTTTCGGAATTTCGTAATTCGCCGCGAGCGCCGCCGCTGCGGTTGCATTCCAGACGTTGTATTCGCCACCAAGCGGAAATTCAAAATCCGCCCAGTGTTTTCCATCGCGCAGCAGCGACCACGAAGTCTGTTCCTCGCTCAGCTTAAGATTTGCGATTTTCCAGCTCGCGTGATTCGAAGCACCGTAACGCTCGACAGGACAGAAGGCTTTCTGCACACAGCGATTCAGGCTTTCACCCGAGCTATCGCCCGAATCAAAGGCGATAATTCTTCCGCGTCGTGGAACCAGGTTCACCAGACGCTTGAACGCCGTTTCCACTGCGTCCAGATCTTTGTAGATATCCGCGTGATCGAATTCAACCGAGGTCAGAATCAGGGAATCCGGAAAGTAGTGCAGAAACTTCGGACCCTTATCGAAGAATGCGGTGTCATACTCGTCGCCTTCCAGGATAAAGTGCTTACCTTCGCCAAGTCCAAAACTGCGGCCGAAATTCTCCGCAATGCCACCGATCAGGAACGAAGGTTGAAGACCAGCCGTCTCGAAGATCCAAGCCAGCATCGAAGTCGTAGTCGTCTTGCCATGCGTTCCCGCCACGACGAGAACCTCTTTCCCAACCAGGAACTCATCGTGCAGAATCTGCGGCAGCGAGCAGAACGGAATGCGCTCATCGAGCACGCGCTCCAACTCGACATTCCCGCGAGAAAGCGCGTTTCCCACTACCACAAGATCGGGACGAGGATTCAGATTCGCTTCAGCAAACGGCTGCGCGACAGAAATGCCCAATGATTCGAGAAACGTCGACATTGGCGGATACGCCGCAGCGTCTGAGCCCGTGACGCGAAAGCCGCGCTCTTGGAGCATGCCAGCGAGCGAAGCCATCGCGGTTCCGCAAATGCCGATCAGGTGAATGTGCGTGGATTTGGTCATCAAAAGTTGCTCATCGTTTTGGCATCGTGAATCAATTGAAGTCAGGGTCGGTGATTTTGCGGAAGTAGCCATCCAAGAGGGAAGATACATCATCACTAGGATCTAGCTTTCTGTCGTCCAAGGTCAGATCTCTCCTTAACCGCTTGTCAACGGCAAGGACGGACACACTTGGACCATAGTTCCAGAACGTCACGCTAGCAAGCAAACGCGGTGTCTCTACTCTGATTTCAACCTTCCCCTCCACAGCATCAGCAGCGTCTTGGGAGCGAATTGATAGCTGTGTGCTGATCCGCGACAAGGCAGCGGAGTGATGCCCATACCATTTCTCGACTTCTTGCACAACGCTATTGTCCATTGAGGGTTTGCTCATTTAACAGTCGCGGACTCCAAAATCTTTAGCCTCACCCCATCGCCCACTTCGAGCCTAGCTTTCACTCCGATCGGCAGCGTGACGTTTGCGCGTGAGACATGTCCCGAGCGCAGCCCAAATGCAACCGGAATGCCCAGATCGCCAACCACTCGCAGCACGACTTCCTCCAGCGTGTAGTCCTGAACTGGACCTTGTTGGCAATCCAACATTTCGCCGAAGACAATGCCGCGCACCGCTTGCAGTTTTCCGGCTAGCTTCAACTGCATCAGCATTCGGTCAATCTGGAAGGGTTTGGCCGCGATGTCTTCCATGAAAAGAATCGTTCCCGCAGTTCGGATATCGTAATGCGTGCCCAACGCGGCGACCAGGATCGAGAGACATCCGCCATAGAGGATCCCTTCCGCCTCGCCCTTTACCAGCGGTTTCGCGCCTGATCCCTCGGCAATCTCCCATTCTGCCGCTCCGCTGAGCGCGTGCTGCCATGATGCCAAGTCAACTCCATCGGCGACCGAGAAATCCTTGGCCACCATTGGACCATGAAAGGTCACGACGTTGGCCGCGTCGGTAAACAAGGTCAGCAGCGTCGTCAGGTCGCTGTAGCCCACAAAAATCTTCGGATGCTTGGCGATCTTTTTCAGGCTAATCGCCGCCAGCAGGTAGTTCGATCCGTATCCTCCTCGCGCACAGACGATGGCTCGGATATCGTCGCGCGCGAACATGTCTTCCAGTTCCCGCGCTCGGCGTTCCGCAGAACCCGCAAAGTACAGATCGCGCTCCAGGATCGACTCGAAATAAAACGGCTCGTATCCAGCGCGACGAAGACCTTCGCAGCCCGCTTCCAGCATTTCACGCTTTACGTTCGACGCAGGCGCAACAATTCCCACCTTGTCGCCCGGACGGAGCGCGTGCGCCTTGATTCGCGACTTGTGGGAAGCGGTAACCATATATATATTTTTGTCATCCCGAGAGAAGCGAGGGATCTGCAGTCCGCCGCAAAATGCAGATCCCTCGCTTCGCTCGGGATGACAATTCGGAGAAAGTGAAACTCGCGTATCACTCCGAATCGCTTTCACCCCGGATCCTAACGCTCGATCTTAAACGAAGAATTCTCCGCGGCAGACTAGAGTCGCCGGACCCCGCAGATAAACTTGATTCGCCCAGCGCACCGTCTGCGCGCCTCCCGGCGCAATCACCGTCACCGGAGAAGCGACGCGCCCGCTCGCAATCGCAGCCACCGCCGCCGCGCACGATCCGGTACCCGAAGACTGCGTCTCTCCCACGCCCCTTTCAAACAGCCGGATCTCAATTTCATTCGCACCACGCACCACCACGTACTCTACATTCGTGCCCTGCGGAAATTGAGGCTGCGTCCCAATCAATGCAGCCTGCCGCTGCCATCCATCCTGAAAGCTCTCCACGAAAATCACGAAATGCGGATTCCCCATCGAAACTCTCGTCCCCACCGCCCGCACCCACATCGTCTCAATCGACAACTGGCCGGCGACTTCAGGTTGGCCCATATCCGTTTCGAACTCAAACGTGGAGCCTTGCCGCCCTCCTTCCCGGCCGTCTTTCCGGCCTATGAGCCGGCAGGTCTTCAGTCCCGCACCCGTGCGAACTACAACTTCAGTCTTGTCCTCTCGCGAACAAATCTCTGCCGCCACACAGCGCGTGCCGTTGCCGGAGATTTCCGCCTCCGAGCCATCGGCATTGATCAGCCGTGCCTTCACATCAGCCTCCGCATCCGGAAACAGCCACTCCACGCCGTCAGCGCCGACTCCGCGATGGCGATCGCACAACCGGCGGCTGATCGCGCCCAGGTCACCGGAAGCGCGCGCGCCCTCTACCATCAGAAAATCGTTGCCGCACGCCGACGCCTTGGTGAAAGGGATTCTCGTGCTCTGCTGAGCATCATTCTGCGGAGAACTCATTCGTGTTCCGTGGTTCCGAGCGTCGTCACGCTGGCAAACGCGGTCGATTCGTGCAACCGGAGGGAAAACACGTTCTGCTGTTGATGGTCGCCATTCACTGAGAACACCATGCGCAAATCCGGGTCAGCATCGGCGATATGCACGCTCTCCATGGTAAGTTGCTCGGAGTCCATGATCCGGTTCACTTCCCGCAACATCCCATCCACATTGCGGCCAGTCACTTCATAGGTGGTCGCAAACTCTTTCAGCAAGAACGCGGCCTCCATTCGTCCGAGCAGCTCCAGCGAAATCAGAATCATGACGGTGGCGAAGAAAGCGATCAGATACAGGCCGCCGCCCGCCGCCATCCCGACAGATGCCACCACAAACAGCGTCGCCGCCGTCGTCAGGCCCGTCACCGACGCTCGCGCGTGCAGAATCGAGCCCGCGCCAATGAAGCCGATGCCTGGGATGATCTGCGACGCGATCCGGGTGTAGTCCGACTCCGAACCAGAGAGTTGCCGCGATAGAACGGTAAACATCGCCGCGCCGAAACAGATGAACATATTCGTGCGCAGCCCGGCCGGCTTGTGGCGCAGTTGCCGTTCCAGGCCAATAACGCCGCCGAGTACGGCCGCCAGAGACAAGCGCGCCAGCGTCGAGGTCAGCACCGTACCCAGTTGATGGCGAAACACTTCGCTGATTGCGTGGATTGGGTTCATAAGAGCGTCTCGACTTCGAGCGGATTCTATCACCGCCATCCGGCGCTTTCTCGGCTGCTTTCAGGAAGGGTTAACGCGATTGATTCGGGGCGCTGTGCGCGGCAGCGGCAAAGATCCGCGCACGCGGCTGTCCGGTCGCGTGAACTTCCGCCAGCTCCGTAAGATTTATCTTATTCGCGCGTTGGTCCACCGCATCCCCGTCGAATGCAATCACGAAATCCACGTAGCGCGGCGGATCGGACAGCGCGCGCTCCCACAGGCCTTCGGGATCCGACGGCCGTTTCCACGGGCGATGATTTTCGTTATTCACGACCTGACGCAGCGGAATTCCCAACTGCTGCATGACGCCGACGTGTTCCCCGAGTTCCATTAGGAACCGTGAGTTCCTTGGTAATGTACCGATTATCCGCTCCGCCGCGGAATCCAGAGGATTCCGGATTTCCCAATTCCTCCGTGCTTCCTTCAAGCATTGCGGCTCCGCCTTCCACACCGACGCATAACTGACCACCACCAGCGCCAACAGCGCCGCCACTAGTTTCCCACCATGCCGGCCGCCCAGGAGCTCGCCAAGCAGAAAAACAGAAGCCGTCGGCACTCCGGTCGAAACCGCGAACATCGGCAGCAACTGGAGTCCGTAGCGTTGGTTGAAGGTAGCAAACGGCCACCACGTGTGGACATGAATCGGCACTGAGCCGTATGCAATCGAGAGCGAGTAGAACACCAGTGGGACCCACAGTAATAGCATCGGAGCCGACTGCGCACGCAGTTTCCATGCTGCGATGGCCACCGCCACGAAAGCCACCGCCAGCCAGAATCGGCCCCAGTTCCCTTCCGCCATGTTCAACTGCGCCGATTTCAAATAATAGATGGCCGCGACCCCGGCATTGTGGAGCGCGGGATTCGGCGCACCGACGCGCTGCTCAATTGCCCGCGCCGAGTATGGGCCATTCGCGAACTCCAAGGCGTTCCCATACACCACGCCGTTGTATGCCAGCCACAGGACCGGAACCACGGCAATGCCCAACAGGAACTTCGCGGCATTTTGCCGCAACGCCCGATCGTCCAGAGTGCGATTCCGCCATCGCCGCAGCACGATTGCGACGACCGTCGCTCCCATAACACCCGCCAGAAACCATCCGTCGTAACGCGTGAGTTCCGCGCCCGCCAGACACCAGGCGCAGCGCACGAGCGATGTGCGTTCCACCTGCGTCTGTCGTCCATCTGCGCTTTTTTGTAAGTCATTTCTTCGCAAGCTCCGAATAAATTCTGCGAAGTACACGACGGCCCAGACAAACAGCGCCAGATAGACTGACTCCGTCATGGCCGTGGCCTGCATGTAGATCAGGTTCGGATTGGCTCCATAGGCGAAGGTTGCGGCCCACGCGCCCACGCCAGCCGCTGGTTTTGTGCGGACGTCGGCCTCCAGCATCCCGCGCACCAGGCGAAATATTCCCACGACCCCGAGCACGTAGGCGATCATCGAAGGAATCGAACCGCCGGCCCCACTCCGCCACAGGGCGTCCGAGAAAATGAATGGGATCATCAGCAGATGAGGCAGGGGCAACCACACCGTCCCCAATTGCAGCAGGCCGGGGGTCTGCGAATCGAAAACGCGCCGCGCAATATTAATGTGCGCGATCGCGTCGCCATAGAGCAGAAGGTCGCTTTTTTGAAGGTAGTAAAGAAAAGAAAACAGAGACACAAGAATGGCGACTCCGGCCACGCGGGCCGCGCTGCGGTCGCGAACGGCGGCTGTCTTCACAGTCACTCTACGCTCACTATGCGCTCTGTCATGGCTTGAGGATATACCGCAATGCTGCTATTCCAGGTGCGTCAGTTCGCGGAATATCTGAAAGCGCGCGTCGATTTCCTCGCGCGTAAGGTTCTGCAACCGCTCCGTCCCGAAGCGTTCCACGGCAAACGATCCTATCACCCCGCCATAAAACAAGGCGCGCTTCAGCACCTCGCGATTAATCTCGCCCTGCGACGCGATGTATCCCATGAATCCTCCGGCAAAAGAATCGCCCGCCCCGGTCGGATCTTTTACTTCTTCTATCGGCAGCGCTGGCGCGCGAAAGGGATGCGATCCTAGGCCGAAGGCTCCCTCGCGAAAAAAAATGGTTGCCCCGTACTCGCCGTGTTTCACCACCAGCGCGCTCGGTCCCATCGCAAGAACTTTGTTCGCCGCGCGCGGAAGATTCTTCTCCGCAGCCAGCATCTTGGTCTCGGTATCGTTGATCAGGAGAACGTTCACCAGCTTCAACGTTTCTGCCAATTCCTTCCGCGCGCCCTGGATCCAGAAATTCATGGTGTCGCAGCCCGTCAGGCGCACACCATCCATCTCCAACCGAACTGCCGTTTGCAGGGTGGGCTGGATGTTGGCGAGAAACAGGAACTGCGTATCCGAATATTCTTTTGGAATGCGCGGCTGAAACTTCTCGAACACATTCAGTTCCGTGAATTCGGTCTTAGCCTCGTTCAGGTTGTCGAGATACTGTCCGCCCCAGCGGAAGGTCTTGCCCTCAGTCCGCTCAATGCCGCGCGTGTCCACCCCGCGATTTTTCAGTACCGCTTCATGTTCGGGCGTAAAGTCTTCGCCCACCACCGCCACCATCCGCACTTCGGTGAAGTAACTAGCGGCCAATGCAAAATAAGTCGCAGCGCCTCCGAGAATGTCGTTCACTCGGCCGGAAGGCGTGGCGATCGTGTCAAAGGCAACTGAACCAACAACTAGAATGCTCATGAGTCTCCGTAAGTTTCTTAGTGGAGAGCCGGGCGTCCCCGCTCGGCCGCCGATGCGCCGACGAGCGAGGCGCCCGTCTCTCCACCAACTATTTCAAATACTTTCCCAATATCAGCTTCAGTTTTTCCTTCGTCGCCGCTGGAATCTTCGCCGGATCGGTCAGAATGGCGTGTGCCAACGCCGACCCGCACTTACAGGAGCGCGCCTTCGGCATCGCCGACACCGTGGCCTTCACGACCTTTGCGGCGTTCTCGGCATTCTTTACCAACACGGAAACAATCTGCTCCACCGTCACCGCATCATGATGCGGATGCCAGCAGTCATAATCCGTCACCATGGCGATCGTGGCGTAACAGATCTCCGCTTCGCGCGCAAGCTTGGCTTCCTGCAAGTTAGTCATGCCGATCACATCCGCGCCCCAACTGCGATACACGTTCGACTCCGCCTTGGTGGAAAACTGCGGGCCCTCCATGCAGATGTAAGTGCCGCCCAGTTTCGCGGATACGCCTGCAGCCTTGCATGCGCCGCGGACGACCTTCGTCATTTCCCCGCACACGGGATCGCCAAATCCAATATGCGCCACAATGCCGTCGCCGAAGAAAGTGTCCACCCGGTGCCGGGTGCGGTCATAAAACTGGGTCGGGATCACGAAATCGAGCGGCTTGTGCTCTTCCTTCAGCGACCCCACGGCCGAAACCGAAACAATGCGTTCAACTCCCAACTGCTTAAAGCCGTAAATGTTGGCCCGGAAATTTAGTTCGCTCGGCAGAAGTTTGTGCCCGCGCGAATGGCGAGCGAGAAATGCCACCTTGCGGCCCTCAAGCGTGCCGAGAACGTAAGCGTCCGAAGGATCTCCAAATGGGGTCTGCTGCTCGACCTCGTGCGCGTCGCTAAAACCCGGCATGTGGTACAGACCGCTGCCGCCGATAATGCCAATCTCTGCCTGCTGCAATTGCGCTCCTGGTGAGGGTGGGAATGACAACGGAACTGCTGATTATACAAGACGGAAACTCATGGCTTGCCGGGCGCCGCTTTGTCTTCTGGCCAGAAGTCCTTCTCAACCCGCTTCGTCGTCTCTTCACCCAGGCTTTCGCTGATGAGTATCTCGTCTCCGCGGACTTCAATCACCACGACTCCCTCTTCCGTCAGCCAGGCATGGCGTCCGCGCAACGTTCGCCAGGAATCGACCGGAGGCGCGTCGTCCGCAACTTTGCCATCCGTGCCCAGCGCTTGCCGCTTCTGATACCGCTGCGTCAGTGACTTCGCATACACCGCCGCGAACTCCGCCGCTTTCGCGGCGCTCGACCAGCGAGAAACATACAGCACGCCAATCGGCGCCGCTTTGTCTGCCGTCGGCCGGCCGGCAAAGTAGTACCCGCCGCGCCATTCCGGATAGATGGCTGCAGCCTCGTCTCGGCCCGCGTACTGCTCAACCAAAACATCAACGTCAAACTCTCCCATGGCGCCGATGTCGAAGGGATCGTAGCCCTTGAAATCTTTCTCCATGTCGATCATCTTCATCGGCTCAAGCTTCTCGTGCGCAAGGTAAGTTGCGGGCTCCATGATTTCGCGCGTCGTCTTCGGCGGATCCTTGAACGCGCCCGCGTATGCCAGATCCTTCCCGCCCGCCTTCAGAAGCGCGCCAGTAAAGTCGAGTCCGTAGCGATACGGGAAAGTCAGCTCCTCTTTCAAGAAGATCGGAGCATCGCGAAACGCCGGAGAATCCGCCGATCCCACCAGCATTCCCTGCTTGAGCGCATCGACAATCTGCGGCGAATCGAGCATCGTCTTCCCGGTCGGCGCCAGCGAATAATCGAGGAGCACAACCATCGCCTGTCCCTCAACGATCGCCTGCCGCGCGGCCTCTTCTTCGTCGGTTTCGATGTCGCCAGCACTCGGATCATTCTGTTTATTATCAGTGCCTTCGGTCGATCCCTTCATCCATTTCTCGATGCCGAACGACTGGTCCTGGAGTGCGTGCGTCAGTTCATGCGCCAGCACTGGCTTCTGCTGCTCTACGTCCACCCAGTTCAGCAGATTCACCGTTTTCGTTTTGACATCGTAATACCCCGCCACCTGCTCCCGAAGCATCGTCACGAGAAAGTTTGACAGGTCGAAGTTCCGCGGCAGCAATCCGAACTTCTTCAGCACCGCCGACGACCTCTCCAGCCGCTTCGCGTCCTTGTCCTCCTTCATGCTCTTCTGAATGTAGGACTGCACTTCGTCGCGCTTCGCCAACCTGCGCTTCACGTTGTGCTTGATGGGCAGGCCCGTGTCCTGGCTGGCAAACTGCAAGATCTCGTCCACCGAGCGAAACAGTTGCTTCGCCTCTTTCGACGAAACGATTGTCTCTTGTGTGGCGCGGACGCCCTCGCCCGCGGGGGCCTGGGCTGGTGCGGTTTGCGGCTGACCGTGATTTTGATCCTCGACCTGGAGGCCAAGGTTATCGACACTATTGCTGCTTGCCGGAGATTGCGGCTGGTTTTGCGACCACGCTCCGAGAACCAGCAATGTGAATAGCAGGACTACTACAGCGTACTTCCACAACTTCATGTTCCCTCTGTCTTGAAAATAATGATCAATGCGGCGACCACGCGGCTCTTAGCGACTGGCGACCTTCTCCGCCACCCACTCGCCCGCCTGGCGCGTCCCCAACGTTCCGCCGATGTCGGCGGTGGTTTTGTTCTGCCGGACCGCATCCAGCACGGCAGCCTCGATCTTCCGCGCCTCGCCGGCCATCCCAAGATGAGCCAGCATCATCGCCGCGCTTAGAATCGCGCCGAAGGGATTGGCAATATTTTTGCCCGCAATCGGCGGCGCCGAACCATGCACGGGCTCGAACATTGAGGTGTGCCCCGGACGCAAATTGCCGCTCGCGGCCATCCCCAGCCCGCCCTGCAACCCCGCCGCGAGGTCGCTGATTATGTCGCCAAACATGTTGTTGGTGACGATGACATCAAACCCGCGCGGGTCGCGGCCCATCTGCATGGCGAGTGCGTCCACGTACATATGCTGAGTCTCGATCTGCGAGTACATTGCAGCAACTTCTTTGAACACACGCTGCCACAGGCCGCCGGCGTGGGTCATGGCGTTCGATTTGTCGCACATCAGCACTCGCCGCCGAGACGAGCCGTCGAGCTTCTTGTTACCCGCGCAGTACTCAAAGGCGTAGCGGATGATGCGCTCAACTCCCTTGCGCGTGTTGACGTCTTCCTGGATCGCAACTTCATCTGGCGTTCCCTGCTTGAAGACTCCTCCAAGGTCGCCGTAAACGCCCTCAGTATTCTCGCGAATCACAACGAAATCGATGTCTTTTGGTTCGATGCCCTTGAGCGGGCAAAGCGACTCATCCATCAACCGTACCGGCCGGACATTGGCGAACAGGTCCATCTTGCTGCGCATGCCGAGCAGGATTTCCTTCGCATGAATGTTGGAGGGCACGCGCGGATCGCCGAAAGCGCCGACCAGAATGGCATCGAAATCCCGGGCCAAGATAGCGAAGCCGTCCGGCGGAACCGTAACTTTCTCGGCGAGATAGCGATCGGCTCCCCAGTCGAATGAAGTCAATTCGACCGCGGCACCAACGGCCTCAATGACCCTTAAAGCCTGCGGAATGACCTCTTTCCCGATCCCGTCACCGGCAATTACGGCAATACCCTTCGTCGCGCTCACGCTCGCAACGTTAGCACAGGCATGAAGCATTCATAAACCCGTGGCTGGAACAGTCGATGGAGGACCGGGCGTCCCGCCCGGCAGGACGGGCGAAGACGCCCGTCCCCCCATCGTCTAAATCTTCGCGCTGCACAAATCCCGGCATTGCGACGTTTTGCACTCAGGAATCATCTGCTCATGGAGAGAGTTAGTGGTTAGAAATCGTGCCCCGGTCGAATTACGCCCGTTCGTTATAATCAAAGGTTGAACCTATGACTTCGATGACACTTCCTGGGGCAAACCCAAGTGAACACAGCGGCGCGCCATCTGCGCCCGACTTCGGCGATACTCGCGGTGAGTTCCAGGCCTTGCTCTCAGGATGCGGCCTCTATGACTTGCGTGGGCGCGCCAAGATCGCGGTAACGGGCAGCGACCGCGTCCGCTGGCTGAACGGCATGGCCACAAACAACGTTCGCGATCTTGTCCCCGGCCACGGCGTCTACTCCTTTCTGCTGAACGCGCAGGGCCGCATTCAGGCGGACCTCTACGTTTTCCAGCGTGGAGAATCGCTGCTGGTGGATACGGAACGCGGGCAGCGAGAAAAAGTGTTGCAGCTGTTCGACCACTACATCATCGCCGACGATGTTGAGATCGTCGACGTCAGCGACAAACTCACCGCGCTCGGCCTGAGTGGACCTGAGTCGCGCAATATTCTTGAACGCGCAGGCATCACCGTCCCTGATCTCGCGTCGTTAGAATTATGCTCTCCGAAATGTAACTGCGCATGTGATTGCCTGCAATGCACGCTGGTGAGAGGGGACGATACCGCCGGCACGTCGTACCAACTCTGGTTGGCGCCAGACACACTGAAATCGACGTGGGACGCCTTAGTTGCAGCGGGCGCGACTCCGGTCGGCGCCGACGCCCTGGATCGGCGGCGAATCAGTTTTGGCATCCCTAAATTTGGCGTGGACATCCGCGATCGCGATCTGCCGCAGGAAACCGGGCAGACACGAGCCTTAAATTTCACCAAAGGGTGCTATCTCGGCCAGGAGATCGTGGAGCGCATCCGCTCGCGCGGCGCAGTGCATCGGCAGTTCAGCGCTTTCTCTGTCGAGGGTACGCTGCCCGAACCGGGCGCGAAGATTTTGGCCGGAGAGAAAGAAGAGAAAGATGTCGGCGAGATCACGAGCAGCGCGATCCTGCCTTTGCCGGGCGGAGATCGTCCAGTCGCATTGGGTTATCTGCGACGCGAGGCTGCTGAAAAAGACTTACGAGCCGGAACGGCGAAGCTGAAGCCGGCATCGCTCCCGCTCGCATGAAATCTCAAAAAGAATTTTAGGAAACCAGGTAATTCATATGGCTCAAAAAAGAAGAGAAGAAAGCGAATTCAAAGTAAGCGACAAGCGCTTGTTCACCTCCGACGGAGAACTTCGCGATTCCGCGGAAGAACAAGCGCCACCTTCAGTCACGGCGACGGCTAGCGCAACGGCGGCTCCGACTGCGGTCTCGTCGCCTGTTTCGACGATCTCAGAAACCGTGCCCACCCACGCCGCAACCGCGCCCGAATCTGATATCCCCGAACCGCCCACCCCCTCCGAGCAGCAGGCGCAGCACGATGCCTACAAGCAATCGTCGCGTGACCTCGACACGCGAGTTGAACTGAGCGGACACTCGGCGCAAGAACTCAAAATGAATTTTGAGCGCTTCATGGCTTCGCTCTACATGACCGCCATGATGCAACTTGGCCTCATGCACGAACAGGGCGGCCAGCCCGGAGTGGACTTGATCGGCGCGCGCCAAACCATCGACACGCTCGGCATGATCGCCGAGAAAACCAAGGGCAATCTCACTCCCAAAGAGCAGGGATTCCTGCAGAACTGCCTCTACGAATTACGCATGGCCTACGTGGAAGTGACCAACACTCTCGCGCATCCTCCGCAGGCCCCCGGTCCAATTACAGGTACAAACGGCTGATGCATGCGACTCTGACGGTATTAGGCAGCGGCACATCGATGGGCGTCCCAACGATTGGCTGCGACTGCGCCGTCTGCCGTTCGCCCGACCCGCGCGACCGCCGCACCCGTCCCTCCGTGATGATCAGCTACCGTGATCCTCACGACAATGCGCGCCACGTCCTGATCGACACCACTCCTGACTTTCGTGAACAGGCGCTGCGCGAAAAGATCACACAGCTCGATGCCGTGCTCTACACCCACACCCATGCCGACCACATTCTCGGAATCGACGACCTGCGCCCGCTCACGTATAAGCACATACCGGGCAGGCTGCCACTTTATGCCACGCCGCAGGCGGGCGAATTCCTGCGCAAAATGTTCCGTTACATCTTTGAGGCCAAATACAAATTTGGAGGACTGCCGCAGGTCGAACTTCATCCTATCAACGGCCCCGTCGAATTGTTCGGAGCGCGCTTCGAGCCGTTGACGGTGATCCACGGCGATACTCCGATTCTTGGTTTCCGTTTCGGATCGGCCGCCTACCTGACCGACCACAGCGAGGTCCCGCCTGAAACGCTGGAGAAGCTGCGAGACCTCGATATCCTGTTTCTGGACGCGCTGCGTTACAAGCCGCACCCCACGCATTCGACTGTCGAGCAGTCGCTGAAGATCGTGGAAGAGGTGAAACCAAAGCGCGCATTTTTCACCCATATCTGCCACGATCTGCCGCACGAAGCAACCGACGCCGCGTTACCGGAGGGAGTACGCCTGGCGTATGACGGCATGAAGCTGAAGTTTGAAATTTAAGTATTTGCCGAAATATTTTAGAAATTGTCATCCCAATATAGGAATTGTCATCCCGAGCGAAGCGAGGGATCTGCATATTGCGGCGAACTGCAGATCCCTCGCTTCGCTCGGGATGATAAAGTCTGAGAAACTGACCGCAGGGCTTCGACGACGAAAAACTGTCGCATGCAAACCTTCCGCCAACTCGACGACGTCCCCCGCGACTTCGGTCCCGCGATCCTCAGCGTCGGTAACTTCGACGGTGTGCACCGCGCTCACCGCCACGTTATCGACGAGATCGTGCGGCGAGCCAAGGCCGGGAACGCACACTCGATGGTGGTCAGCTTCGAGCCTCACCCCGCCCGCATCCTGCATCCCGATCACAATTTCAAACTGCTAACTCCGCTTCCCGAAAAATTGCACCTGCTGGAGGCAACCGGTGTTGACGCAGTTCTGCTGCTCCCCTTCACGCGCGATCTTTCGCTGATGACGCCGCACCAGTTTGCGCATGAGATTCTGAAGAAGCGCCTGCATGCCCGCGAAGTGCACGAAGGCTACAACTTCCACTTCGGGCATAAAGCCGCGGGAAACATTCAAGTGCTGCGCGAACTGGGCCGGAAGATGGGATTTGAGGTCCACGATTATCCCGAGATGCGCCTGCGCGGCGAGCCGGTTTCGAGCAGCCACATCCGAAAGTTGCTTTCGGAAGGGCGGGTGAGCCGGGCACGACATTTGCTGGCGCGTCCGTTCAGTATTCTCTCAACCGCCGGTCGAGGACGCGGCTACGGGTCGAAATACACCGTGCCCACCGTCAACCTGGCGCGCTACGAAGAACTGGTTCCCAAAGACGGCGTCTATGTGACCCGCACCCGCGTCGGCGGCGGTGATAAAAACGAATGCTTCGACTCGGTCAGCAACATCGGGAACCGTCCGACGTTTGGCAGCGATTCGTTTGCCATCGAGTCCCACTTGCTGAATTTTCATCCGCTCGAACTTTCAGCGGAAACCGAAGTTGAGATTCACTTCCTCGATCGTCTGCGCGATGAGATCAAGTTCCCGTCCGTCGAGGCTCTGAAAGAGCAGATTGGGCGGGATGTGCGGAAGGCGCAGAAGTATTTGCGGCGGCTGGGGCAATTCTAGACGACTCGCGAATCGAGGTGGTAACTTGGGCGCAACCGAGGCTAACGATATGTTCGATAATTCCAGAGTTACGCTTAAGCTAGGCTTCACGCTTCTGATCGTAGTTGTGGCATTTTCCGGACAGGTTCTATCCGAGAACGTCGAGCGTGGTAGATGGGAGGACGTCCTTAAACTAGTCTCCGCGGATGTCCAAAAGAATTTCTATGATCCGCAAATGAGAGGGTTGGACTGGGCCGCTCTGACGGAGGCGACCCGCCAGCGCATCAGAAGCTCGAACAACACGGGGCAAATGATTCTGGCCATTTGCACGTTGTTGAGCCGACTTCAGGATTCGCATACATACTTCGTGCCGCCGCGTTTGACGGCGCAGGCAGATTTTGGTTTCAAGGCGCGAGCTTACGGCAGTGAAGTGAGGGTTTATGAAATCACGAAGAAAGGTCCAGCAGAAAGGTCTGGGCTGCAGGTTGGAGATGCAATTCTTTCTCTAAATGGCGTACCTCTGGATCGCAGCAACATTCGGGAAACTCAGTGGCTCGTCTCCAGAGTGGTCCCAGCTACAGCTCTGGACCTAGAAGTTGCTACCGCTGGACCTCGCGCGGTACATATCCCTGCTCACCTCGTTACCTCGCAAGAGCATGAGTACATAGACAGTGTCTGGCGGGTCGCGGACTGGCAACGCGCTAGAGATGTGCGCGTAAACTTTTCGCATAGAGACTATGGGACCGGTATTTCGTACGTCGGCATCCCAAGCTTTACCGCGTCTCCTGAGCTCACGTATTCCGAGGTGAGCGGGGCCCAGCGCGCTAACGTGCTAATTCTGGATCTAAGGGGAAACGGCGGCGGCTGGGAGGAGACACTCACCTCCTTTTTGGGTTTTTTTACGGACAAGCCGACTGTACTGGGGAAGGTGGTATCGCGATCTCAATCCCAAGATTGGGTGATAAAGCCCAGAACGTCGGGATTTCACGGATCGATTATCGTTTTAGTTGATAGCGATAGTGCGAGCGCAGCAGAGTTGGCGGCACGATATCTACAAATGTTTCATGGGGCGACAATCCTTGGCGATTTGACTAGCGGCATGGTGAATCGAGGCCGCGTAATTGAGGAAAAGATCGGTGCAGGATTTGTAATGCCGTTTGCGACGGTGGTTACCAGTGCAAAGCTCGTCATGCCAAGCGGAGAGGAACTGGAGGGACGCGGAGTGATTCCGGACATAAAATGTGTTCCTACACGCGAAGACCTGGTTCACAGAGCAGACCCTTGTTTAGATCAAGCTCTGGCCTTGGCAAAGAAGTTGCAGTCACAGTCCGATGCGCGATGAAGCAGCACCAGGCATCAGCTTGCCATCGCACATCAGCAGTCTAAAATCAGCAACAAACATCTTTTCACCCCTCCCCTGATACAATCGCTCCCCGCATGCCCATCGGCCCGATTCAACTCCTGCGACAGGCAACGACCGAGCAACGTCGCACCCTGCTGGCGGCTGCTCTCGGCTGGATGCTCGACGCATTCGACGCGATGCTGTACGCGCTTGTGCTGACGCACGTCATGCGCGATCTGGGCATGTCGAAGGCAACCTCCGGCTTTCTGTACACGCTCACGCTGCTGGCCTCCGGCATCGGCGGGGTGCTCTTCGGCTTTCTGGCGGACTGCGTCGGACGCAAACGCGCCTTGATGCTAAGCATCCTGACGTATTCCATCTGCTCGTTTGCTTCGGGGCTCTCGACGACGGTGCTCATGCTGGCGGTGTTTCGTTTCATCCTCGGACTAGGGATGGGAGGCGAGTGGAACACAGGCGCGACACTAGTCGCGGAAACCTGGCCCGATGAATTGAGGGCCAAGGCAATTTCCGTGGTGCAGAGTTCATGGGCGATTGGCTTCGCGCTGGCGGCGCTCGTGTCTGGAATTGTCTTGCGATACGCCAGCTGGCGGTACGTGTTTTTCGTGGGAATCCTGCCGGCGCTAATCACGCTTTGGATTCAGAATCGCGTGCCTGAATCGGAGATGTGGAAAGAACATCGGCGACTCCGCCTCATCGACGAAGGTCAAGAGCTTGAACCACAGGGAACACAGGGGTCGCAGGGGAATGCTTCTTTCCTGGCTATCTTTCGGGCGCCCTATCTCAAGAGCACGGCCGCTCTGCTGTTGCTCAATTTTTTCGGGATGTTTGGCTGGTGGGGCCTGTTCACATGGCTTCCACCCTACTTGTCGCTTCCAGTCGAACAGGGCGGGCGCGGCTTCGGCGTTATGGGAACGACGACGCTGCTGGTTATCCTCAATTTGTTCGGCATGTTCCCGGGATATCTCAGCTTCGGATGGGTTGCCGATCACCTGGGCCGCCGGCGTTCGTTCATGCTGTACACGTTCATGGCGGCTTTGCTGGTGCCGCTGTATGCCATGGCCCGTTCGCCTGGAGTGGTGCTCGTGCTGGGAACGGTTGTCGCCTTCTTTGGGACCGGAATGTTCTCGGGCTCGGGAATCATTGCCAGCGAAATCTTTCCGACACGATTGCGGGCGCGTGCATTGGGCTTCACCTACAACGGCGCGCGGACGCTCAGCTCCGTTGCTCCGTATGTGATCGGGCGCGTGGGCCAGGCAAGAGGGCTGAGTTGGGCTTTCTATTTGTGCGGTGCCGGGTTTTTTCTGGCGTGTTTGATGGCAACGCAACTGCCGGAGACAAAGGGCAAGAAGCTGGAGTAAGACTAAGTCCTAGTCAGCAGTGGAGCGCCGGGCGTCCCCGCCCGGCTGAACGGGCGAGACGCCCGTTCCTCCACCGAACTTACTCAATCGGCTCGACCACCAATGCTTCGCCCCGAGCAATCCGTTCTGGCAACTGAATAAGCACAATGGCCACCAGCACCAGAACGATTCCAACCGTCTGCATCGGCCGCAGTAACTCGCCCAGTACAAGTGCCGCGATCACGATACTGAACACCGGCTCCAGGCAACTGGCTACGATAGCGCGAGTGGGCTCCAAGTGCTGCAGACCGGCGAAGTAGCAGGAAAATGGCCCGAGCACGGAAACGAGCGAAAAAACCAGCATGAATCCCCACTGCTGCCAGCCATAGTGAGCAGCGACAATCTTCCACGGAGGATTCACGAAGATCCAAAATGTTGACGCAGCCACCAGCACCCACAGCAAGACTTTCCAGCGGTCGTAACGCGCCAGCACGCTGTGTCCGCCGACGTTATAAAACGCAAAGGAAAACGCAGCCAGTAGCGCAGCGATGACTCCGACTGCGTCCATGCGGAAGCCGCCCGAACCGACAAAGCCGACCGCCAGCGCGCAACCCACCACGGCTAGTCCCACCGCAGCGATTCTCCGCAACGACGGTCTTCTTCCCTGCGCTCCTCGCGCCACCGTATAGAGCAGCACCCAAACCGGCGCCGTGTATTGCAGAATGATGGCCGTCGCCACGTTCGTCCGCTGAATCGCAAGGTAGTAGAGATAGTTCGACGCTGCGACTCCCAGAATTCCAAGCAGAAAAAACCGTACCAGGTCGCGCCCGGGAACGCGCAACGCGGATGCCCCTCTCCGCGCCAGCAGCACAGGCAATAGCACGGCCAGCGACAAGGTTGCACGGCTCTGCGAGAGGATCAACGGATCGATCGTCTTTAGCGACGCCCCACCCGGCAGCAGATGTCCAGTGAATGCCGCGCGACCGAGCGTCGCCGAAATTCCCCATAGAAATGCCGCACTCGCAATATAGAAGTAACCCCGCAGCGGATGAGGGCCAGCCTTCACGAACTAAGCTCAATGGTGTAAGTGATCTTCGCGGTCTTCTCCAGCATGGCGGAAACCGAGCAGTACTTTTCTTTCGAAAGCCGCACCGCATCTTCCATGGCTTTCTTCGACACCTGCCCGCGAACGAGGTAGGTCAAATGAATCGACGTGAAGACGGCAGGATATCCGTCCGCTCTCTCGCCTTTTGCCCGCACTTCGAGCCCGGTGAAGGGCTCGCGTTTCTTCCGGAGGATTCCCACCACATCCGATGCCGTACAACCGCACAAAGCGAGCAGCACTAACTCCATCGGGCTGTTGGCGGTCTTCTCGGCTCCAGTATCCATTTCGATCGAGTGCCGTGAAGATGCAGACCCTACGAATCGGTCTTTGTCCGTCCACTTCAGTGAAGCTTCAATCATGTTGCCTCTCTGCGTCTAAAACAATGGAGCGACGGCCGTCCTCGCCCGTCTAGCAGTGTGGTGGCCGGGCGGGGACGCCCCCGGCGCTCCACTAACACTACCGTCGGTTATCCGTCACCGGCTCGGGATGAATAAGGACCCGAAACAACTCCGGCGCGTCGTGTTTGAAGCGAATCTCGAGCGATGTCTGAACGTCGTGCACTCGCGAAAGCGGCATATCATCGGGCAGCGTGCAGTGGCAGGAAACATAAAGGCGCGCGCGTACCTTCTTGAACTGGAATTCGTGCACGTCCATCACGTCGGGAAACTCCTTCACGATATCCTTGAGCCGCTGTTCCAATTCCGGCTCGCGGACGATCTCCTCTCCCGTTTCAATTGTCGCCGGCTCACTTTCAATATGCGTCAGGATGGTCGCAATTTCCGGGATCTCGCTGCGCATCTCCGTTTCCAGCCGCGTAACTTCATCATGCGCCTGCTTCATACTGAGCTGCTCGTCGAGTTCCAGATGCTGCTCAACGTGCAACTGCCCGTTCAGGTCCTGCACGCTGACGTCGTGCACATTAAAGTTGTGCCGAGTGGCCACGGCGCGGATACGATCAAAAATATTCTCTGTGCGCCGTGCCCGGGGGACGGAGTGCACCATCACGTCAGCATCGGGTAGGACCTCGCGCACCCGCGACGTCACTGCATCGGACACCTGCTCCGAGCGTTGGAACGTAAAATTGCGCTCCAGGCCGAGCGAAACGTCCGCGAAATAACGGTTCCCTGCTTTCCGGAACCGGACTCGATCTACCTCCAACACGCCGTCGACAGTTCCGATCCGATCAACGATCTGATTGCGCACGCCGCTGGGCGCCGCATCGAGCAGGGCATCAATTGTTCTCCGTGCCAATCGCCAACTCACGGAAACCACCACGCCCGCCACGAAGAGCGCGGCAATCGGATCGGCCTGCCGCAGCCACGCCACCTGATAACGGCGGCCCATCAAAACCAAGGCGAGGCCCACGATCACTACCCCGCTTGACCAGATGTCCGTTGAAAAATGCAGCGCATCTGCCTCCAGCGCCTGACTGTCATACTTCGTCGCAATGCGTCCGAGGGCGCGGGAGCGCCAGGCGTCGATTCCGATCGACAGCAACATGACCATGAACGCCGCCAAGCTCGGCTCAATTTCCACGCTGTGAAAGAAAAGCCGCCATATTGATTCGTAGACGATCCAGATGCAGGTCAGCAGCAGCAGACCGGTTTCGATGAAGGCCGAAAAATTCTCGACCTTACCGTGTCCGTATTGATGATCGGCGTCCGCCGGCTTGTCGGAAACCCGCACCGAAAAAAAAGTCATCAGGGCCGCGATCAGATCCAAACCAGAGTGTGCAGCCTCCGACAAAATTCCCAGCGATCCGGTCGCGATCCCCACAACAATTTTCAGGCTGGTGATCACGAGAGCCGCCAGCACCGAGTTTCCGGCAACGGCTCGTTTTTCCCGGCGCATTGACCCGGAACTGAATGTCGCCCGAATTTCTGGCATAAACGTCATTATCGCTTTGGATTCGTCCGCCGCCAACCCCTTGTCCCCTTGCCCGGTGTCGGGAGGGACATGCTACGATGACATTCGTCGCAATTTCTTCCTGGAGGATCCTGATTCATGCGTTTCCAGTACCTCGTGTGTCTCCTGCTCGCCGGCTTGGCCTACGGACAAGCTGCGCCACCGTCCACACCCAACGCCGCTACACCTCCCGCTGCGGGAGCGAAGGCGGAACAGAGCGCTTCCGCCGCTGCCGATAAGGCCCCCGAAACAAAAGTTGGTCCCGATGATACTGTGATCACGCTGAAGGGTTTCTGCGCCGATGCCACACAACAAGGGGACGCCTGCAAAACCGCGATCACTCGGGCGCAATTTGAAAAGCTCGCCGAATCGCTGCAGCCCGGAATGTCGCCGGCCATTCGCCGCCAACTGGCAACCGCCTATTCGCGAATGCTGAGGATGTCCACTGCGGCAGAAAAGCGCGGCCTTGACAAGCAGCCCAAGTTCGAGGAAAAGATGAACTTTGCGCGCATGCAAGTTCTTTCCGGGGAACTGAGCAGCGCGCTGCAGGAAGATGCCGGTAAAGTCACCGACGCCGATATCGGCGACTACTACAAGAAGAACGAAGCCTCCTACGAGCAAGCCACCTTTGCGCGGATTTTTGTTCCCCGCGCGAAGCAAATCGTAAATCCAGTCGTAAGGCCCAAGGCCGGAAGTAAGGTAGGTGCGACGGCCAGTGCGACAGCCGGTACGAATAAACCTCCGACCGAGGCGCAAAAAAAGGCTTCTGAAGAAGCGATGACAAAACTCGCCGCCGGTCTGCGCGCCCGCGCCGCTAAGGGTGAAGACCCCGACACCCTGCAAAAAGAAGCTTATGTCGCCGCGGGTCTTCCGGGCAATGCCCCGAGCACGAAGATGGAGAAAGTACGCCGCACCACGCTGCCTGCGAACCATCAGGCGGTCATGGATTTGAAGCCCGGCGATGTGTCCGAAGTGATCTCCGATCCAAACAGCGGCCACTATATCTACAAGCTGGTCAGCAAAGAGACCTTATCTGTAGATACCGTAAAGCCGGAGATTCGCAACACAATTTCCAGCCAGCGCTATCGCGATAGCATGCAAAATTTTCAGGGCAATGTTGATCTGAACGATGCCTATTTCGGACCCACCCGAAATCCTGCCATGCCGCCGCTGCCAAGGGGAGCGAAGCCGCCTGCCCAACAGGCCGAAGACCCAGACTGAATGGAGACGGCAAAACCAACCATCATCGTCACCGGCGCTTCGGGCAATCTGGGCCAGCGGCTCGTGCCGCAGCTCTCGGATTACACGGTGGTGGGCATCGATGTCACGCCGCCAACTCATTCCCCAGTTGAGCGCTTTGTGCCGCTTGACCTGGGAAGAGAAGAATCTACCCGCGAGTTACTGCTGCTACTGCGCGACTTGCAGCCTGTGTCCGTTGTGCATCTGGCGTTCGTGATTGATCCCCAGCGCTCTGGTGTTCTGGACGTCGACCGGATGTGGCGGATCAACGTAGCCGGCACAGCCCGGGTGATGGAAGCGATTACCGAAGCCAATCGGAATACCGGGAGCACGATTCGGCAATTCATTTTCCCCAGCAGCGTATCCGCATATGGCTCCGATTTGCCCGCGCCCGTTGCGGAAGATGCGCCACTCGGCGCTCATACACTGCCCTACGCGATCCACAAGAAAGAAAGCGATCTTGTGGTGCAGCAGCGCGCGCCTGCTTTGCGCGGCTGCGGCGTCTTCATTCTGCGTCCCCACATTTTTGCCGGAGCCACCGTTGAAAACTACCTGATGGGAGCGTTCCGCGGAACGCCCAACGGGAAAGGGTCGTGGGCCGCCCGCATGCGTCGGTCGGCGAAACGCCTACCCTGCATGCTACCCTTCGGCCAGAAATATCTGGACAACAAAATCCAGTTCGTCCACGTCGACGACATTGCCCGGCTGATCGCGTGGATACTGAGGCGGGAACCGGAAGCGCAGCGGCTGACCATCCTGAACGTTGCGGGACGCGGCGATCCTTTGACTTTCGCGCAATGCATCGAAATGGCGCACGCAAAATTGTTGCGAGTCCCGGGACGGTGGGGCATGCGCCGCGTTCTGCAGTTTTTGTGGAACTGGAACATCTCGGCGATTCCGCCGGACGCCGTCCCTTACATGACCGGCCAGTACATCATGAATACCGATAGGCTGAAGAAATTTCTCGGCGACGACTACGAGCGGGTGATTGAGAAGACCAATTTCGAGGCATTCGCGGATTCGTTCCAGCGAAACTGAAACCTGTTTCACCGCCGAGATGCCGACGAATTTCGAGAAGACCCCTGATTCCTACTTGTTTTTAGTAGTTTTGGACGGTGATGTAGGTTTAGAATGAGCGCGATCGATGGTGCGTTGATGGTATTTCTGGAGCAGTGCAAGTCCAACCTTCTTCTTGTTATATGACGATGCGCGGCGATCCTATCTGGTGGGCGGCAATGGCGCGCGATACCGTCGGATTTGCCATTGCGGCGACCACTGGAATTATCGTTTGGCTTCGAAAACGAAGCTCCCGCTATTGGCCCACCACATTCGGGAATGTGGAGTCTGCCTCCAGCTTCCAAGATAACTCCGTATGGCGGACGGATGTCGCCTACTCCTACAGCATCGGAAACGAATTTTATGCGGGACAGTTCCGGCTCCGCTCTTCAAGCGAGCGAAAAGCAACTGAAAAAGAACTCCGTTGGAAGGGGCGAAAAATCGGAGTGCGGTATTCCCCTCGGAGTCCTCAAATCTCCGTCGTGAGAACCGAAGACCAAGCTGGTTTATATGGCGGAGAGTATGCAGGCGATGGCTTCCCCAGTTAAGCACGCCTATTTGCTTGCGTAGTGGTCAGCCCCGAGAAAATGTAGCGAGACGTAGGGCGCATCGCCCACCACCCAACTATCGTGACCTGGAGGTCCGGGTGGAATGTAAAAGAGCGTGCCGGCATGGAGTTCGTGGATGGTGCCGTCCTCCATCGCAGCCGTGGCACAACCGGAGAGCACTAGCCCAATATGCTCGACGTTGCAGCGCGATGCCCCTACGCTCGGCCCGACATGAACGGACCACTTCCATCCGGGCTCGTATGTTGCGCGGCCGATGGTCATGCCCTCAACGCGAACCAGTTCGAATTTTCCTTTTTCAAACACTCGTACTTCGTCGGGCTGGTCAAAGCGCTTTAGAACTGTCTCAAGCATCGCCTTAACTCCTTCGCGAGTCGAAGATGGAAACGTCGTGCATCATACTAGCTGAATTAGATGCTCTTTCTCAGAATCCCTCTGCGTCTCGGCGGTTAAACGCTCCTCACTCCCCTATACAGGCCCGCAATGCCAAACGTGTACGGCGTCCAGGAAACCTCGCGAAATCCCGCCTGATGCATGCGCCCGAGCATTTCATCCGGCGACGGAAAGCGCTCTACGGATGCGGGCAAATACGTGTATGGACCGCGTACTCCGGAGAGCAGCGTTCCGATTGCGGGAAGAACCTTCTTGAAATATACGCGGTAGCCGTGTCCGATCAGGCCGCCTGGCTCTCCGAAATCCAGGATGCCACATTCTCCGCCGGGAGCGAGCACCCGCGCGATTTCACGCAAGCCCGCGTCGTAGTCGGCCAGGTTTCGAAAACCGAATGCCGATGTGACTAAATTGAAATGTCCATCGGGAAACGGCAGCCGAAGAGCATCTGCTTCGATCCAGCGCAGAGTCGTGCCTTTCCCCTTCGCCGCGGCGCGCTGAAGCATGGCATGAGAAAAATCCGCGCCGAGGATCTGCGGAGTTCCGGAGCCCGCGCGCCGGCGTAAAGCGAAAGTCATGTCTCCGGTGCCGCAACAAAGATCCAGCACGCGAGCATCCGGACGCTTGAGAATTGCATCGAACTTACGCGCGGTGCGCCGCCACCACAGCCGGTCAATGTTGAAGGACAGAACGTGATTCAGCAGGTCGTAGCGCGGCGCAATCGAGGTGAACATCTCCTGCACCGCCTGCGCCGCCGACTCGCGATCGCGCGCACCCGCGGGAGCCGCGCCTACGATCCGCTCATTCATCTCTTGATTCATGTGATTGTTGCCGGTGGAGAGCCTGGCGTCCCCGCCCGGCCGCCGTACTGCTGGACGGGCGAGACGCCCGTCGCTCCACTACTAATTTCGCGCCATTTTCCGAATTTCGTCGACTGCGGACCTTACGATTGCTTCCGGCACATCGCTCGTGATCTCAACCTTTCCGATTTCCCGCGGCAGAATATAGTGCACCGCTCCCTGCCGCGTCTTCTTGTCGGAACGCAACCGCTTCAGGATGCTCGCAGTCTGCAACTTCATGCGTGGCAGCCTACCAAAACCAAGAACCGAGTTCGTAATGCGTCCCGCCGTCACACTATCGAGTTTGCCCGTGGAGAGTGCGATGTGCGTGGCCGCGATCATGCCCCACGCCACGGCCTCTCCGTGGAGCAACTGCGTATAGCGGGTCTCGGCCTCAAGCGCGTGTCCTATCGTGTGCCCGAAGTTGAGTACTTGCCGCAAGCCGCCTTCGCGTTCGTCGGCACTCACCACCGACGCCTTCAGGCGCACTGAGTCGGCAATCACTTTCTCAACCACCACCGGATCGCGATCCAGAATCTCGCGGCGCCGGTCTTCAAACAGCCGGAACAGTCCTGGATCTCCGATGATGCCGCACTTTAACGACTCGTACAGGCCGGCGCGGTATTCGCGCGAAGGTAGCGTCTCCAGAACGGCGGTGTCGATCAGCACGACGCGCGGCTGGTGGAAAGTTCCGAGCAGATTCTTCCCCGACACGAGGTTAACGCCCGTTTTTCCCCCGATCGCCGCATCCACCTGCGCCTGGACGGTAGTCGGCACCTGGATTACGTCCACGCCTCGCATGTAGATCGAGGCCAGGAATCCGGTTACGTCGCCGACTACGCCGCCGCCGAGCGCGATCAGCGTTACCCCGCGATCTGCGCCCAGCTTTATGAGCTTCTCCGCGAGCTTCTCCAGTGTTGCAAGACGTTTCGAGCGCTCGCCATCGGGCATTTCGAGGAGGTCAGCTTCGATTCCCGAGGCCGACAGCGATTTCAGCAGGACTTTTGCCCAGCGCCGCCGTACGGGCGGGACGGTGACAACAAACGCGCGCCGGTTCTCAAGAATCTTGCCGAGGCATTCTCCGGCACGGGCAAGCAGGCCGCTTCCGATGAGCACTTCATAGGAACGCGACGGCGTGGCGACTGGAACGCTAATCATTAATCTTCATCATAGCGTATGGGTGCTCTGGGTTCCTCTGTGACCCCTGTGTCCTCTGTGGTGAGGATTATTGCTTTACTTCGACGTTTTCTCGTGCGGATTCAGCAACGAGGCAAAAATGGAAGCTCCCAAAACAAAAAGCACGATTGTCAGTGCCCATCCCGTTGGAACGCATACGTAGTGCGACCCCAGCATTTTGAGCCCGATAAAAATCAGCACCACCGACAGTCCGTAATGAAGGTAATGAAACAAGTCCATCATTCCTGCCAGCGCAAAGTACATCGAGCGCAGACCGAGAATCGCGAACACATTCGACGTATAGACAATAAAGGCGTTCAGCGTAATAGCAAGCACCGCCGGGATCGAATCCACCGCAAACAAAATGTCGCTGGTCTCGACCACCAGCAGCACCACAAACAGCGGAGTCGCGTAAAGTGCGTCGCGGCGGGTAAAGAACTGCCCGCCCACATATTCTTTTGTGACCGGAAAAGTTCGGCGAAATAATCGCAGAACAGGATTGTTCTCGGGATGGATTTCGGTTTCGCCCTGCCGTAGCAGCTTCAATCCCGAATAGACGAGCAAGGCACCGAATGCATAGGTGATCCAACTGAAGCGGCGGATCAGGCCCACGCCCGCCACGATGAAGACACCCCGCATAAGGAGCGCTCCGAGGATTCCCCAGAACAGCACTTTGTGCTGGTGCTGGTCGGGCACCTTGAAATAGCGGAAGATCACGAGAAAGACAAACAGGTTGTCGACGCTAAGTGTCAGCTCGATTACATAGCCGGTCACGAATTGCAGCGCCTGAGCCCGCCCGTGCCAGAACAGCTCCAGCACCGCGAACCCGGCCGCTAGCGCGATCCAGACTCCCGACCATGCCAGCGCTTCGCGAAAACTGATGCGGCGGGAGCGGCGATTCAGAATGCCCAGGTCGAGCACCAGCATCGCCACCACAAACAGGTTGAAAAGAATCCAGAAGACGAGCACAGGGAATCTTACGACAGGCATGGTATCTACCGCTCTCTCCGCAGCTTCCACTGGCCCATTCGTTCCACATGCCCATGTCCTCCAACTCCCGGTCGAGATGGGTTTCACGCTAGGTCTGCCGGAGATCGAAACAGTAGCCCACCTGCTTTCTACGGACGGGTTTGACTTGTGCGCAGGCGCGTTCTAACATCTGCCGAATTGTCCGCCGAGGCGCCAGTGACGGGTAGAACCTTTGGCCGCTACCAACTCCGAGAGTTGGTGGCGGTAAGCGGCATGGGTGTGGTTTACCGCGCCTGGGACCCCACGCTCGCCTGCGTCGTCGCCATCAAACTGGTTAGCGAAGACACGATTCCCGACGAGTCCGCCCGCCGCCAACTCTATACGGAAGCAAGAATTGCTTCCTCTCTGAACCATACCAATATATGCAGGATCAAAGATGTAATAGAAGAATCGGGTCAAGCCGGCATTGTCATGGAGTTTGTCGAGGGTCAGGTTCTCACCCATGCCATCCCCGCGCATGTCGGGCTTCCTTTCGACGTTGTAGTCGAATACGGCATCCAGATCGCGGAGGCTGTTTGTCATGCACACGAACATGACGTTGTCCATCGCGATCTCAAGAGCGGCAATGTGATGGTTACTCGGGACGGTCAAATAAAGCTGCTCGATTTCGGCCTTTCGAAGATACAACCGCGCAGCGAAGTTCCCAGTGCTTTTGAGAACGCGGATACCAAGGACATTTCAGATGCCATCGTGGGAACGCCGCCCTACTGGGCCCCGGAAGTGTTGAAACACTATCCGAGCGATACCCGTAGCGACATTTGGAGCCTGGGTGTGTTGCTCTACGAAATGGCCAGCGGTCAAATGCCATTCAAAGGGGCGACCATAATTGAGCTAGGGTCCGCGATCCTGCATGGCGCCCCGTTGCCCTTGCCCGAACACGTGCAAGAGTCGCTCTCCAAGATCATCTACCGCTGCTTGCGCAAGGAAATGGGCCAACGTTACCAGCATGCCGGCGAAATACGGGCGGCGCTTGAGGCAATCGAGCAGAACGGGAATCGTCGGCCAAGCACCGTGAGGCCGCAATTACCTGCGATCCGCTCGGTTGCAGTCTTGCCGCTGGAGAATCTTTCGGGTGTTCCAGAGCAAGAGTATTTTGCCGACGGCCTGACCGAATCGTTGATCACGGCGCTGGCAAAAATTGGAGGGTTACGTGTTATTTCGCGCACTTCGGTGATGCAGTACAAGCATGCCCAAAAAACGCTCCCTCAGATCGCGCGCGAATTGAGCGTGGATGCCATCGTGGAGGGCTCGGTTCGTCGCGATGGCGACCGAGTGCGCATCACCGCGGAGTTGATCGAGGGCCGCACCGATCAGCATCTCTGGACTGAAAGCTATGACCGGGACCTGCGCGACATTCTGAGCTTGCAGTCACAGGTGGCCGCAGCGATCGCGATGGAGATACGAGCCAAACTAAGTCCCTCAAACGAACCGTTACCCGGTTCCGCGTTGGATCCTTCACTTTTGGAGACGCGCGATCCAACCAGCGACAGCATCAAACCGTCAACTTCGGTAAACCCCAGAGCCTACGATCTCTACCTCAGGGGCCGATACTTCTGGAACAATCGGGCGACTGACGAGGATTTCCGTAAAGCCATCGAGTACTACAAGCGGGCAATCGAGATTGATCCGCAATCCGCGCTGCCCTATGCCGGCTTAGCTCACTGTCTCTTCTTAATGGGTGCAGGAGAATACGGTTTCAGAGCGCCTTCCGAAGTCATGCCGAAGGCGAAAGAGGCAGCTCTTAAGGCCTTGAGTTTTGATGATTCCATTGCAGAGGCGCACCTGTCGTTGGCGATGGTGAAGTTCCGTTTCGAGTGGGACTGGGAGGGTGCGGAGAAGCACCTCAAGCGGGCAATTGAACTCAATCACGGCTACTCCGTGGCGCGCTACTTGTACACGATTTATCTGTTGGCGCTGGGACGCTTCGATGACGCTTTCGGAGAAGCTCAGATGGCAAGGCAACTCAGCCCCGTGTCGGCAGACGTGCACTTTAGCATGGGGTTGTTGCTGTATGCGTCCGGTCAGAATGAGGAAGCAATCGAGCATCTTCGCGACACCGTGGCCATGGACGCCAAGTTTCCGCTGCCTCACCTCGTGCTCGGTCTAACCTTCGGGCGGAAGGGCAGATTCGACGAAGCGATCGCCGAATTCAAGCAAGCCTTGGCGATTGCAGGTCCAAGACCTCTTTGGTCAGGTTACCTGGGGCAGGTGTATGCATTGTCCGGAAAAACCGAAGAGGCAGTCGAGATCTTGAACGGCTTGCGTGCCGCCTCAAGACACCACTATGTGCCTCCCGTTGCTTTTGCCTTCGTGTACTCCGGCTTGGGCAAGATCGATGATGCTTTTCATTGGCTTCAAAGGGCCGTTGAGGAACGGGACGGATTATTGATCTACCTGAAGGTTGGGTCGGCCTTCGACGCTTTGCGGTCAGACCCCCGATTCTCGGAAGTGCTGGCTCGAGTAGGCTTGCAGGGAGACCCCGGCCTTGCGGTCGTTCATCCTAGTCCGAATCCTAGTCCGAATAATAGGGCGACGACGCCTGAACCCGGTCCCAGGCTCGCGCACGAGCCCGACCGCCCCCCTCCCACTCCGTCACCGCCGTGGCCGTTTCCGGCAAAGCTGCTTCTCGGGATCGTCGCTGCGGTCGTCGTTGCGATCGTCGCATATATCGGGATACAAAGTGTCCAGAAGCCGCCGAAGCTGATCCTGGCCATCCAGCCCTTCAAGATCCTCGGTGGCGATCCTGATGCGCACCGGCTTGCCGAGATTGCAAGAGAAGAGATATTTACTCGATTGAGCGAACTTCACCCGCAAAGGCTGGGAGTGGTCGAACTGACGACGTCAGACTCTGAACTCAGTCTCGATCAAGTTTGCGGGCGTCGCGAACCAAACTACGTTTTAGCAGGTGCGGTTCGCCACGACGGCAATCAAATGGCAATCACCGATCAACTCGTGTCATGCCAGGACCAGACTGGCATTGTGGGCGATCGACACGCAATTAACTCCGATGGGTCGGGAATAGGTGCGGCCGTAGACGACATGGTTCGGAAGATCCTGGCTGGACTCCCCAAGGATATACAGCCGGCACATCAAGTAAACCCAAAAGCATACGAGGCGTACCTGCAAGGGCGTTTTGAATGGAACCTGCGCACGACCCAAAGCTTGACGCAAGCTATTTCTTATTTTCAACAAGCTATCGCATACGACGCGTCTTACGCGCCCTCTTACGCCGGTTTGGCGGACTGTTATGCTCTCTTGGGGACCGCACCCAACACTGCTCTGCCGCCGGACGAAGCTTTTCCAAAGGCGAAGGCCAATGCGCTCAAGGCGCTTGAACTAGATCATGATCTTGCAGAAGCCCACGTGTCGCTGGGATACTCCGCGCTCGTCTACGACTGGAATTACCCAGAAGCTGAAAGGGAATTTCGCAAGGCGATAGATCTACGGCCGGATTACGCCACGGCACATCAGTACTACGCTTATTATCTGACCGCGCTGGGAGATGTCGACCAGGCAATTGCCGAGCGGAAACGCGCCGTCTCGATCGAACCAAAGTCGCCCCTGCTCAATGCCGCGCTCGGAGAAGCGTACTTTCAGGCGCGACGGTTCAGCGACAGCATCGCGCCATACCAAGAGGCTCTCTCAATTGACCCGCACTATGCGGTGGCCGTAATCAACATGGGCCGGGCATACGAGCAGATGGGAATGTATCCGCAGGCTTTGCAGGCCTACCAGTCAATTTTGGCGTTCGCACCGCACGATCCAGCTCTTCTCGCACTACTGGGACACCTCTATGCTGTCTCCGGGCAGGGCGCGGCAGCGCGTGGAATCATTTCTCAATTGCAGGAGATCGGCAGGGGCAGGTACGTTCCGAGTCTCTACGTTGCGATGATTTATACGGGTCTCGGGGACCAGAATCAGGCATTCGCGTGGCTCGACAAAGCGTATGCGGAGCGTTGTGAATACCTGGTTTATCTGCCCACGGAACCGATGGCAGATCCGCTCCGGAGCGACCCCAGGTTTCCCGCGTTGCTGAAGCGCCTGGGGTTGAAGAAATGAGAAGACACACCGGCGAACCGTCGAATGAGCCGCTAGGCTAAGAGCTGAGATAGAAGCTGCCTTACGCTGGCGTCAGCCCATACTTCTCTTGCAGACGCCGCTCCATGGTGCGGAAGATCAGGCCGTCCACCATGTAGCCGAGGATGATAATCAGAATCATTACCGCAATGACCTGGCTCATATCGCTAAGATCGCGGCCCATCATCAGCAACTGGCCGAGGCCAAGGCTGAGAAAAATCATTTCGGCTTGGATCAGCGAGCGCCATGCAAACGCCCACCCTTGCTTCATCCCATTCACAATAAACGGCAAGCTCGCCGGCAACAGCACGGACCAGAAGAGGCGGAAGCCGCTCGCTCCCAGGTTGCGCCCCGCCATGCCGTAGATTTTTGGCATCTGCTTGCGACCGTCTTCCATCGCGATGGTCACCGAGAGCAGCGAGCCCATCAGCACGACAAACAGGATCGCTTTTTCCGTCAGTCCAAACCAGAGCACGGCCAGCGGGATCCAGCAGATGCTTGGCAGGGATTGCAGACTCACCAGTAAACCACCGAGAGTTTCTTCCAGGAATTTATTACTCGACACGGCCAGGCCCAGAATCATCCCAAGGACTACCGACAAGCTGTAGCCGATGAGCATGCGCTTCATGGTGACGGCGATGCCGATCCAGAAGCTGTGGTCGGCAAAGCCGTCCCACAACGCGTGTCCCACTCCCCACGGTGGAGGAAAAAGATACGGCGGCCAGATACGCAGTTTCGCAACAAGGGCCCAGATGCCGAGAAGAACGGAATAGAAAATTACCTGCTTAGCGAACTTCTTCATCAGCGTACTCCGCCTCGAGGGACTTGTTAATCTCATCGCGCAGGCAATTCAGAATATCCCCCGCCGTACGCGCGACATCGGGTTGTTCCATGTGGCGCGGCCGCGGCAGGCTCACCGAAAATTCCTGCTTCACCCGCCCCGGGCGAAACGTCAGCAACGCCACGCGATCGCCCAGCCTTACCGCTTCGCGGACATTGTGCGTAACGAAAATGATGGTGCGGCCGGTTTCGGCCCAGATGCGCTCCAACTCGTCGTGCAGAAGATCGCGAGTCTGCGCGTCCAGCGCGGCAAACGGCTCGTCCATCAGGAGCACGTCGGGCTCGGTCGCCAGCGCTCGCGCCAATGCCACTCGTTGCCGCATGCCGCCCGAGAGTTGATGGATGTAGCTGTCTCTGAACTTTGAAAGATGGACAAGACGCAAATAGTACTGAACCTTCTCCTCGCGCTCGGCTTTGCTTACGTTCTTCATCTTCATGCCGAACTCGACGTTGCCGCCGACCGTGAGCCAGGGAAACAAGCCAAGCTCCTGGAAGATCAGGATGCGATCGGTCCCGGGCCCATTCACCGGCGTGCCATCCACCAGAACTTTCCCCGAGGTCTGCGGATGCAGACCGGCGATCAGGTGCAAAAGCGTGGACTTGCCACATCCCGAAGGGCCGACGATGCAAAGAAACTCTCCCGGCCTCACTTCGAGATTGATTTTGTCGAGCGCCAGTAACCGCTCCCCCGAAGTCGTCTTGTAGCTGAGCGAGATGGCATCCAGCGCGACTTTCGGGACAATCACCTCGGTGACCGGGTGCCCCGGAAACGTGGCTACCGAGGAAGCCGGCTTGCCGTGAAACACATTTGCACGCACTCCGGCGCGAGGACCAACTGGGACTGGTGAGGGATACGCATTTTGAGGACTCGTGCTCATTCTATGACCTTCAATGGGATGGCGTTCATTGGATTGCCTTCTTCCCTTTTTCCGCCAAAACCTGGTTTAGGAGCGAAAGATCGTACAGGCTCGACAGATCCGGCATCTGGCGCCCAAGAAAACCGGCGTCAAATGCGGACTTGGCGGCATTCATCAGCGACCCGCGCAGCGGGTCATACGTCGCTTGCATGCGCCCAAACGCTTCATCCAGCACGGCGTCAGGCAGCGCCTTCCCCGTCTCCTTCGCGATCTGCTGGTTGAGAAGTTTTTTTGCCTCAGGCAAATGGCCGTTGATCCAGTCCGTCAATTCCACGTGCGCGCGGATCCAGTTCTTCACCAGTTCGGGGTGTTCCTTCAGAAATTGCGTGCGCACGATCAGATGAGCCGTAATAAATTGTCCATTCGGCCACAGTGTCCGCTCGTCAAGAAACAAGCGGCCATTCCCTTCCTTGATCAACCGCGTTGCCCAGGGCTCGGGCGCCCATGCGCCATCCAATTCTCTCTTGAGGAACAGCGTCAACTGGTCGGGATTGGCCAGCGGAATTACCTGCACGTCCCCGCCCTTGTCCGTGGTTTTCATGCCGTTCGCTTTCAACCACGCGCGCAGCGCAACGTCCTGAGTATTGCCCATCTGCGGTGAAGCGACCTTCTTGCCGTGAAAATCTTCCGGCTTCTGAATGCCGGAATCTCTGCGCACCACCAGCGCCGCTCCCCCACTAGTCGCACCCGCAACAATCCGCAGAGCTTCTCCGTTGGAGCGAACATAACCGGAGATCGCCGGGTTCGGGCCGATGTAGGTCATGTCAATCGCCCCGGCAAATAAGGCTTCAATCGCCGAAGGCCCGGCGTTGAAGCTCTTCCACTCAATCTTGACTTGTGGCCCCATCGCCTTCTCGAACCACCCGTTGTTTTTACCGACCATCGCCTGCGGGTGTGTGATATTGGGAAATGCGCCCACACGAATAACGGTCTGCGCCGCAGCCAATGCACTCAGTAAAAGAACCCAGCCCGCGGAGCCAAAGAAACTTCGCCTAATCATGCCCCCTCGCCTTGAGCCAACATCGGCAGCACATTGGACTCGGCTTTCTTAGCGGTCTTCCTCTTGCTCTTAACGCTCTTTCTTTCGCCGGTCTTGGGACGGGAACCCGCGGCAGGCCCACGGCTGATCAGGTCGGCCAGCGTCGTATTCTCCAGAATCCTGGCGGCCGCATCCCGCACTTCCAGAAACACCTGGTACAGGGCGCGATGGTCCGCATCGCGATCGATTAAAGTACGCAACTGATCCGCATCCCCAAACGGAGCGAGCGGGCCATCAATCAAACGGATGATTTCGCTCAACCGGATCTCGGATGGCGCCCGGCGCAATCGGTATCCGCCTTTGGCGCCGCGCACGCTTTCCACCATGCGCGCGTTCTTCAGTTCCAGAAGAATCAGCTCCAGAAACTTTTCCGGCAGATTCTCTTCGTAGGCAATGTCGCGGATCCGGATCGCACCCTGGGTGTAGCGCCGGGTCAGCAACATCATCGCCTGCAACGCATACAGCCCTTTTTGGGAAATCTTCATAGTGGCCCTGCTCCCGACTATCTCTATGTCAGAGATAGGCATTATAGAAAATGCAAGCGCACTACCAAAGCAACTAAATTCCCTAGCCGGGGCCAGCCCTGTGATTTCAGCAAGTTACCGCTGGAAGAGAGATTCGAAGAGGTGCGCCTGTGCAAGGCTTTGCACTTTTGGGCAGATAGAAGTCCCGCGCCGGGCGCTGCCTTCAAGCTCGGAGCCGCCTCAGCGCGAGCGCAGAATCTCGACCGTGATGTTATCCGGCCCCCCGCGTTCGCGAGCCAGCTCGATCAGTTTGCGGCCCGCTTGTTCCGCGCTTTTGTTTTCCACTGCATCAAGAATCTCCGAGTCGCGTACCTGCCCCCACAATCCGTCGCTGCAGATCAGGAGCACGTCCTCCGGGCGCAGAGGCTCCGGTCGTCCGGGCGAGTCCATGACGAGATCAGGGTTCGTGCCTAGAGCTGCGGTTAGAATGTTCCGTTGCGGATGCGTCTCCGCTTCTTCCTGGCTGATCATTCCGGACTCCACCAGCCGTCCCACATAGGAGTGGTCGCGGGTTACCCGCGTAATATGGCCGTCGCGGATGAGGTAGAGCCGGGTGTCGCCGACATGCACGTAGTAGAGCGCGTCCTGTACAATCGCCGCCGCCGTGCAGGTGGTTCCCATGCCACGCAGCTCGGGATGCGCAAAGCTGTATTGCCGGATTTGCTCGTGGGCCGCCTGCAATCCCTCGATCAGCGCCGCCTGCGGGTCGTCGCCGCCAAAGTCGCGATAGACCGCCATCAGTGTTTCCACCGCCAGCCGGCTCGCTTCCTGGCCGCCTTCGTAGCCGCCCATGCCGTCCGCCACAACCGCCAGCCGGCCCTTGCGCAGGAACTGTTTGTCGTCCTCCGGCTCCCAATAACCAAACGAATCTTCGTTATTTTGGCGCAGGCAGCCGATATCGGACTGGACCGACACCTCAATTCCGGTGCGAACCTTCATCCGATCACGATTTCAAATGCGGGAATGACAAGCATAGGCAACGAGTGCGTTCACGGGCGAACTTAGGATTATAAGGGTTACGGGCGGGACGCTCAAACGTGATTGAAAACGGGTAGTTTCGATCGAGCTGTTCTAAACGGAGACGAGGACGGCAGTGATGAGTGCCGTCCCCGTGAAGATCAAACGTCACGAACTGTCAAAGGATTAAGGACCGCATGTTCCGTTGGGCCCGTTGCCGCTAGCAGAGGCCACGGCAACGAACGCTTGCTGCGACGTTACTCCTTGAAAGGATGCCGTCACGATGTAGTCACCCGTGAGCATCCAAGTGGGGGGCTTGGTCAAGTCCGGGTTGGTGTCAGTCCAAAGGCAAATGGCTGGCTCGACTGCCGTCATCAAGCCGGTCGGGCTCATGGTAACGGTCGATGGCGGAGCGGGCGGTACTATTTGGCCAGTTGGATCCGGAACAACCGAGTAGGTGACCACGTTGGTAAGGTCCTTGGTTTTCCCGCTGCTGTAGTTCCCAGTCGCAACCAACTGGAGCGTCCCCCCGATGCCTTTTACGTTGAAGAGACCACTACCGCCAGAGGCGGGCTTAAGCGTGATGGACTGCAAGTGGTTGGTCGTTCCGCAGCCCAGCATGCTGAACACTAGCAGCGCGCAAGCCAACGCGGCAAAGAGAGTTTTAAGATTCACCGCCGAGTACCTCCAATAGGAAATCTTCCGCATCGTCGCAGCATCCGTCACACGAGACAAGGTAACCAAAGTCACTGCACCGCCCGGACGTAAGCTTCTGTCCCTCGCGCACCCCATCGGCACAGCTTCCGTATATCGCAGCAGGTTCTGACGGATGGCAGAAGGCCGAGGTCATCTACAATCACTCTATGTCCGACAACATGCCTGATCAGCCCGTGCGTCCGCCTTCTCCGCCCCCGCCTCCACCCGAGCCGATCATCAACCCGACGACCGAGCCGATCGTTGAGCGGCTCACTCAGCCGACCACCGAGTTTCACATCGGCGAAGAATACGGAACCGGCAGGCGCAATCTTCCACCCGCTGGCATCGTCCTGATCTGCCTCGCTGTCGTCGCTCTGATTGTGGGAATCTTCGCTTTCAAGGGACGACCGAAACCGCAGGGTGCAGGTTCGATCGATTTTGTAGCCGCGGCCGAAGTGCCCGGCCAGAACATGATCCTGGCCGCCATCACCTTCACCCTACGGAATGCGGCGGACAAGCCGCTCTGGATTCACACCCTCAAGGCGCAGCTCACCACCGCCGACGACAAGACTTTCGATGATGAAGCCGCATCTGCCGTGGACCTAGACCGTTATTTCCAGGCGTTCCCGGCTTTGAAAGAAAGTTCCGAGCCGCCGCTTTCGCCCGAAACCAAGCTGCTAGCCGGGGACGAACAGAGGGGAACCATCATTGTCGGTTTCAAGGTCACGAAAGAGGCTTTCGATCAGCGCAAATCCCTGACCGTCACGATTCAACCCTATGACCAGGTATTGCCCGTGGTATTGAAGTAACAAAACAGTGGAGCGACGGGCGTCTCGCCCGTCCAGTCAACGGTCTGGGGTGGCCGGGCGGGGACGCCCGGCGCTCCGCTGGCAAATTTCTACGACGCCTTACTCGTTTTCGAGTTGTTGACGGGCTTGCGTTAGCGCCGCCTTCAACTCGCCGCTCACCTTCGGATATTTCAAATTCATGCCCTTCAACGCATCCACAACAGCCTGCGCGACCACCAGTCGTGTGAACCATTTGTTATCCGCCGGCACGACGTACCAGGGCGCGTGCTCTTTTGCGGTGTGGCGGATCATGTCCTCATACGCTTCCTGATATGCGTCCCAGCATTTGCGTTCCTTCACATCGGACAGAGAGAATTTCCAGTTCTTCTCGGGCGTGTCGAGCCGTTCCAGGAACCGGCGCTTCTGCTCCTTCTTTGAAAGATGCAGGAAGAACTTAACCACCGCGATGCCATTCCGAGTGAGGTAGCGCTCAAAACCGTTGATATCTTCAAAACGCTCCCGCCATATATGTTTCGTTACCAGCGGCTTCGGCAGCTTTTCGTTTCCCAGAATCTGAGGGTGGATACGCACCACAAGCACCTCCTCGTAATACGAACGGTTGAAAATGCCGATGTGGCCTCTCTTCGGCAGGCGGTTTGTCGTTCGCCAAAGGTAGTCGTGGTTCAATTCTTCGGTCGACGGCGCCTTGAACGACCACACGTCCACTCCCTGCGGATTCACGCCCGACATGACGTGTTTGATGGTTCCGTCCTTCCCAGCCGCGTCCATGCCCTGAACAATCAGCAGCAGGCCCCAACAGTCCTGCGCCGCGAGAATATCCTGCAGGCGGCTCAATTCTTTGATGCCGTCCGCCAGCAGTTCCTTCGCCTGCGGCTTCAGTTCCGACCCCAACCCGTGTGTGTCCGCGGGGTCGTGATCTTTGAGATTGAAGTGTTTCCCGTGCTCGATGCGGTAGCGCTTGAGGAGCTTGTCGATTTTCATAGAGTTATCTGTGTAACTTCTCCCTAGCGTTGCTGCTTATAGACAGAGTTGTTCGGCGTCGGTTCGTCGTACTCCCGGCCATACTTGTTCTTGTGCGCCATGCGCTGCCCGTTGGCTTCAGGAACTCGAATCACTCCGAGAGACGAAGTGTTCTCCGCGATCGTAATTTCCCGAGTAAAGGGCTGCTCGTTTTCCGGACCAATGCCCTCGCTCCAGACGTGCAACATGTAACGCCCGTAAGGAACGCCCGCGAGACTCAGTTGCCCTTCCCGGTTTGAAATCGCATAGAGCGGCGTCGCCATCGCAATGACAACCGCGCTCATCTCGGGATGAATGTTGCAAAAAATGTAGCTGATTCCGAGCCGGTCGAATCGCACCATCCGCGTAGTGCCCGCTTCGTACAGACCAAGATCGAACCGCTTCCCTTCAAAAAGTGAAAAAACGTTGTGGAAAAAGGGATCGTGATTGGGAAACTCCACCATCGACCCCACCGGAACCACCAGGATGTGCGGCTCGAAACTCTTATTCTTCTGCACTAGCCGCGAGTTTGCCGGCGGGCTTGGCGCTACCGCAGTCGCTTCGCTTCCCGTTCCCGTCATCGGCGTCAGCCACACCACCGTTCCGGGAACCGGCCCATGCCGTGTCTTCCCCTTGCCCTCACTGCCGATAACCTCGACGCGGCCGCGCACCGTCGTTGTCGTTACCTGCGACGTTGCCTGCGCGTGCAATCCGGTCGCGCCGGCCCACAACATCGCGATCCAGATCAATAACCTTATCCTTCTATGGCTCATCGGTGATGGCTCAAGTTTGACAGCTCGGCACTTGCAGCGTCCTCTTGCAAGGCTTCTTACCGTGCCGCTTCCATCCATCTGCTCAAAAAAGAACTCCCATCATAAGATTGAGATGCCCCGCGCTGTTCCCGCCGTTGGTAATCGTATACGTCGTTAGGTGCCGATACTCAGCGGAAAATAACAAGTCCGACCTGGGACGGTAAATCATGTTCACAAAGCTTCCCTGATTTCTCGCCAGCGTCGGATCCCCGTATGCATGGGAGTACTTGAAATATTTCAGGTCGGAAGCGTACGGATTATCCATCCCAAACGCGGCATTGAACTCCAATTTACTCGAGGGCCGGTATTTCAATTGCGCCCAGCCGCCAACCGAGTTCAAGCCTCGTACATCGGTGCTGGCCAATGCGGGATCGCCGCTAAATAACGCGCTGCGGCCAATTCCGCCGCCCAGTCCGCCCAGGCCCTTTCCGCGATACAGCTTTCCGCTTAACGAAAACTGGTGGTTGAGCGGCAGCTCGATGTCTGTCATTCCGGCCCAGCCATCAACGGTTCGGCTGAAACCGTAATCCTGCCGGCTGTAGAACCCTCCCAGGCCTACCTGCAACGGTTGTCCAAAAATATCGTGCCTCCATGCTATCCGCGTGCCGTACGCTGGTTGACGCGACAACTCCCCTGGCCCCGCCTGACGGTAGAAACCTCCCTGGGGAGCTTCGCCGCTCACCGGATCCAGAATCCCTCCCTGAAACATCAGGCTCGACTCTTCCCCCAAAACCACTCTATGTTCCACCCGTATCTGCGGGACCCAGCTCCACAAGTTCCCCGCATAGGAGAGCGCCGGAATCGCCAGCGACGCAAACGATGTTGGCGAATTCGGTGAGAAGAAAATCGCGTCCTGCCCGACCACAACCGAGGTGTTTGTCCAGTCCATCCGCATCGTGCCCGTGCGCAGCCGCAGCAGTCCGGAGTTGATTCCGTTCGGAACCGACGGGAACCCGCCCGCCAAATCGAGTTGCAGGTCTGCCCTGGTCTTAGCCTCCGCCACGCTCGGCCCGAACGCCTCGAACCCGATCTCCGACTGTCGCAACGTCGCTCCGAAGCTCCCCCCAGAATCGCCCGGCGGCCTCGGGCCCGCGAGCGCTGGAATGTCAATGTTGTCCACCCACCCTTGATTGCTCACCAGGTTCATCAAAACGATGCCCGACAACCGCAGCCGGTACTTCGATGCGCTTTCCACTTTCGTCTGATACTGATCGTCCACCTTCCCGCTCAGCAGCTGGTATTCCTCCTCCAGGCTGGCGGCATGCTCGCCCTTTTTCTGATCGTCTTGATCTTCCTGCGCGCCATTCTGTAAGACGTTCTGCGAGCTGTCCTGTGAGCTTCCCGCGGCCACTTCCGCGCTGCTAGCCTCCGACTTCGCCACCGCGTCCGTCAACACTGGGTTCCGCGGTCCCATTCCCGCGCGCACTTCGTCGAGCTCCCGGCGCAGCTGCTCCGTTTCCGCGCGAGCCCGCTGCCAGTCGGAGCGCATCCCGGCAACCGCCGCCTGCAACTCGCGAACCTGCTCGCGTAACTCGCGAACCGAGTCATTCGACGCGGCACTTAACGACTCCGAAGAAGGTGGCTCTGCCCGATTCCGAGCTTCCTGCGCGATGCCGGATGCGGTCCACGCCATCACACCCATCAGGATTGCCCATCGTAAAGATTCGAACCAGCGCGTCATACTCATGTCGCCTCCTGCCCCTCTCCACACTAAGAGTCTGTATTTCCTGATCTGCATTCCGGATTTGCATTTCGGATTTGTGTTCAAAGAATTCGCAACAGAAATTATGCCGTTTTATGTAGACTGCCGGGCTGCCAAAGCATTTTCCACCGAGGGATTCAGCGGAATATTTATGCGGAATGTCGTGCCCGAAGCCGACGTCTGTTCCACCGCGACGTCGCCTCCGTGATCCTGCAGAATCTTCTGCACCACCGTTAATCCCATCCCGGTCCCATTTTCCTTGCCGTGGCTCACAAACGGCTCGAACAACCGGTCACGCACCGCCTCCGCGATCCCTGGACCGTTATCCTCGATGCGAATTTCCAGACTCTCGCCCTTGCGTCTCAGCTGGATATCGATTTTCCCGGATTCCGCCGGCACCATCTCGCAAGCGTTCAGGAGTAAGTTCAGCAAGGCGCGTTCCAGCTTCTTGAAATCGAACCAGCCCTCCGTCGACCCTTCCCCGGAAATCCGAATCCGTATGCGCTGGAATTCCGGATGCGCTTTCACCCCTTGTACCGCGCGATCCAGCGCCGAGCGAATGTCACCGTACGAGGGATGTAACGACTCCCGTGTGCGCGAGAATTCCAACAGCGACTCGATCAAGTCCGTCATCTGGGCCACCGCGATCCGTATCTCGGCGTAAAGATCTTCGCGCTGTCCCGGCGTCAGGTTACTCTCGCAAAGAAATTCCGCATTCGCCATCACCGCCGCCAGCGAATGCCGCAGATCGTGCGAGATCGAACTTGCCATCCGCCCGATCGTCGCCAGACGTTCCGCATCCAGCAACTCCCTATGCGTTTTCTGCAGGTTCTTTCTCATCCGGTCGAAGGTTCCGGTTACCTCGGCAACTTCGTCTCCGCCCCGCACCTGCAGCGGATAGGCATAGTCCCCCTGCTCCAGCGCGCGCACCCCCGCGACCAGATTCTCCAGCGGACGCGTGAAGGTGTGCGAGATCAGAAAAACCAGCAGGCTACCCGCCAGCACCGCCGTCAGCCCGAGCGCCAGCAGCAACTCGTTCAGACTGCTCAAAAATGCGGTTGCCCGATCGAACGACTTCAACACCCAAAGATTAAGCGCTGGTGTCCCGGGCGTGGGCAAGTCCACTGCCGTTGCCAGGAACGTTTCCCCACCCAGTGGGATCTGATCTCCTTGTGGCGGGCCTCCAGCGGCAGTTCGCGGGGCCACTCGCAGCAACTCCTCTTCCTGGGCAGGCTTCAGAGTGCTCCGCACAATCGAATCGCCAAAACGAAACGCCACTTCGCTCGCCGCCACACGGCTCAGGTCCCGGGCCACGCGGTCGTCAATTTCGTAACCCAGCAGCAGGTATCCCAGGATCTGGTGACCGCTTGCTGGACCAAAATAAATATCCTGAAGAAAAACCTCGTAGAGGTGCCCTTCGACGTACCACCAGTGTCGCGTCTCTTCGCGCGACACCACCAGCGGAAAGAAGTCCTGTCCCTCGCGAACCGTAATCTCCTGCGGAGTGGCCTGCAGCGCCATTACCTTTCCGGAAGAATCGGCCAGCAGCAGCAAGTCGCTGCCCGCCAGGTGCCACAGATCCCGCGATGCGTCCTGGATGGTTGCCGGATCGTGCGTAGTCATCAGCGCCCGCACATTCGGCAGGTCGGCCAGCAACGCCGCTGAGCGCTCGAGCGTAACTTCCCTCTGTTTCTGAAAGTTGTGGAATGCGGAAACGGAATTCTGCAGGTCGCGCTGGATTCCCAGTCGCACCTCCTGCTGCACGGTGTGCCGCACTACCAGCAGCGTCGTGAACGTGAGTGCCGCCGATACCACCACCATGGAAAGCAGGAACTTGGTCCGCAACCGAATTCCGCCCATGGTCAAACCTCGAAAGAATTATAGGAGATAGGTATAAAAGGTCAGAGGTGAGAGGTCAGATTGCAGAGGTGAAAATCACGAGGGCTTTACCTCTGCAAATCTGACCTCTCACCTCTGACCTCGGCCCTCTCACGGCACAAACTTGTAACCCGCACTGTGCACCGTACGAAAATGCACTGGGTTCGCGGGATCTTTTTCCACTTTCTGCCGCAGCCGCAGAATGTGATTATCCACCGTTCGCGTACTCGGATAATTCCGGTATCCCCAAACGTGGTTCAGCAACTCCTCCCGCGATAGTACGCGCTCCGCATTCTGGATCATGAACTTCAGAACCTTGAACTCTTGCGAAGTCAATTGCACCAGGTTCCCTTCCCGCCATAATTCCATCTTCTTGAAATCAACTTTCACGTCGCCAAACGAGAAAGTCTCGGTCAGTGGAGTTCGCGACGAGCGGCGCATCGCCGTCCGCACCCGCGCCAGGAGTTCCCGCGGACTGAACGGCTTCGTCACGTAGTCATGCGCGCCCAACTCCAGCAGCAGCACTTTGTCCATCACCTCCGTCCGCGCGCTGAGAATGATTATCGGTAACGAAGGCGCGGCCTGGCTGATCTCCCGGCACACGTCCTGCCCCGGTGTCCCCGGCAGGCTCAAGTCAAGCACGAGCACAGACGGCGTCGCCGCCCGAAACATCTCCAGACCCGCGGCTCCGTTCCCCGCAATATCCACTGCGAAGCCTTCGCCTTCAAACAATCGCTTTAGAGCTTTTTGGACGGCGCGGTCATCCTCGATCACCAGGATCCGCTCCGACCTGGCCGGCATCGCTTCCATTGTCGCCACCGCTGCTGAAGATATGTTCTTGTTCACAAACTCCCCGCGCCGTAATTGGCATGAATCATACCCCTAAACTGTAGCCTGATATCAGGTTAATGACATATTTCGGGACATAAAATGACATCAATTTGACAATTTGTTGACAAATGCAGGGGCGCAGCCGCTGGGGAAGAGATAGAAGAGACTGAGGGGAAGAGTCAAAGAGAAAGGGGAAAGAGAAGAGGTTCATTTGATCTTGATCGCCGCAAGTTCCGATCAGACAGGATCACGATCGACTAAACTGGAGCCCATGGGCGATTGGAAAGGTCAGTTCCAAAGCCGAGAGCAACAATGCCTTTTCTGAGAGGGGCGATCCAGTAACCGGAAACCGCCCCCCTGGGCATTTGACTTCCCGGCGCTTCCTCCGCAGAATAGAAGTAGTTCTTTGAAGGCCTATCCCACCAGTGGGGGCGTCACGGCTTCGACGGAGATGCTTGCGGCCAAGAGGCATGCCGGGGTGCACACACCCGTAATCGCGTGCAAAATGATAATTGCCAATCAACAGATGGCATACGCAGCCTAATTAGTTAGGCCGCCGTTCT